>OGEG01000060.1_pt1 | contig 133015 bp, 158 predicted proteins | sample 1570621 | NCBI WGS metagenome assembly OGEG01 (sample SAMEA2582130, study PRJEB24529) | metagenome | biome: Human gut stool | place: China | collected 2011 | reverse complement strand
ATGTCAACGCCTTCTTCCGCACGCCTACCATTGTCGGTCTGTGGAACTACAGCCGCCAGTGGAATCTGGACGCAGGTCTGAAGTGCCAGTTCCTGAAGAATCATGCCGTAGTGGCGCTTAACGTGTCTGACATCTTCGAGAGCGGTATGCCGCTGCTGAAGGAGAAGTTCCACACACAGCGTCAGACTACCGACGTACGCTTCTACCGTCGCAGCATCTTCCTTTCGTTCACGTACAAGTTCCGCAACTTCAAGGAGCAGAACGCAGGAAGCGTCGATACGTCGCGCTTGGGATATTAAGCAGGGAACGTCAATGCAGGGTTTCTATCTTCGGTTAAATATTATTCGCCAACACCGAATAAAATCCATTGTTTTTATTTTGTCGTACCGAATACTTCCGTGAGAAACGTATCTGGCTAAATAGTTTATACAACCGTATCTTCTTTAACGATTTGACAGTGCGCCATAAGATTAAAAATGAAGATGCTTTGCGTCTTTGTGTGCGCCGTTTGGCAGAGAGCGTCATGCAGCCTTGTTCGTTGAACAGACTGAGCAAATTACTCTATATAAGAGATATAATAAGAGCGTATATTATTTCAATCGCAATATAGAGGTCGACTTCTATATACCCGACGAAGGGTTGGCTATTCAAGCGAGTTATAGAATGAGCGACGAGGTGACAATTGAACGTGAGACAAAAGCACTCGTAGCTCTAAACTCTCTATATACTCTTAAAAAAGCTATGATTATTACATACGAGGACGAAGGTGAAATAGAGCGTGATGGATTAAGAATTGAAATAATACCGAGTTGGAAATGGGTGTTAAATGAAGGTCATTCAGACACAAACAGACAATTTATCTATTATTAGTTGATTATCAATGTTATACGCTCTAAACGGTAGAAAAGTAACCGTATGGAATTGTACGGTTGAAACAACTCCCTTGAACGTAGGGTGTGATTACATGTCATAGCCTTTGTTCTAAAAAGCATTTTTGTGTAGTTTACGATGCAATATTTTGCTGTTTTTTTACTTGATAAACGCAGTTTTTTCATTGATTGTGTTGGCTTTGGGGATAAAAACATTATCTTTGCGGTGTAAAATATGATACCAATATCAAAAAAAGTACCCTAATATGATATTTGAACGTAAGAAATATCTGGATGAACTTATTGCAGGACGTGGAAACGGTCTTGTGAAGATAATAACAGGTGTCAGACGATGTGGAAAGTCTTTCCTGCTGTTTGACATCTGGCATAACTGGTTGTTGGAACATGGTGTGACAGATAATCACATCATCGAAATACAACTTGATGATTTCCGAAACAGGCGGTTGAGAAAGCCTGATGCCTTGCTCGACTATATAGATTCAAAGGTTGTGGATGATGGCAATCCTTATTATATAGTCTTGGACGAGGTACAGTTGGTAGAAGAATTTGTGGAGGTTATTCTTAGCTTGACACACATGCGGAATGTAGATGTGTATGTATCGGGCTCAAACTCTCGTTTCCTGTCAAGTGATGTTGTGACTGAGTTCCGAGGCAGAGGTGACGAGATACGCATCTGGCCTCTCACCTTTGACGAATACTTTAGTGGTATTGGTGGCGATATACGCAAAGCTTGGTTGGATTACTATACTTTTGGAGGACTGCCACAGGTGGCTTTGCTTGAAACGGAAGAAAAGAAAACAGACTATTTGCGTGGTCTGTATGAAACAACCTATCTGCGTGACGTAATTGAGCGCAACCATCTGCGTAATCCAGAAGGAATGAAGGAATTGGTGCGTGTAATAGCCTCGGGCATTGGTTCGTCAACCAATCCGACGAGAATAGCCAATACCTTTCAATCTGCACAAGGGATAACCATAAAAAGAGATACTATAAAACAATACATTGACTATCTGAAAGACTCTTTCTTGATAGAAGAAGCTTTGCGCTATGATGTGAAAGGCAGAAAATATATTGGTACCGAGACGAAATACTACTTCGCAGACATCGGTATTCGTGCAGCCATTCTAAACTATCGCCAACAAGAGGAAACGCACATTATGGAAAACATTATCTATAATGAGCTTCGCAGTCGAGGATATAATGTGGACGTAGGATTGGTTGAACTTGGTGGCAAGGATGAGAACGGTAAGTTTGTCAGAAAACAGTTGGAGGTAGACTTTGTGGTGAACCGCCCTCCATACAGAGTGTATATCCAGTCGGCTTTCCACATGCCTACGCCAGAAAAGGAACAGCAAGAACGTCGCCCATTATTGTCAATCAATGACCACTTTCGTAAGATTGTCATTGTTGGTGATGACATTCATCGCAAGGAGGACGAACTTGGTGTGTTGACTGTCGGACTGTTGGATTTCTTGACAGACAAGAAAATACTTGAACAAGGTTAAACGCAATCGGGTAAAAACAGATTCTTTTAACTCAAAGCGGTTATTAGGAATTCTCTTTTCCGTACGACACGGAGAAATCCTAATGACCGAGGGTTTTTATGATAAAAAAGTGTCATATCTGTCAGCATTGCCCGTACACCGCTCATTATCAGCTACTTAAAGGCTGACAGATACAGCCCCGAACAGCAGTATCTACCAGCCTATCTACCAGTTCATCTACCAGTCATAAGACATGGCAGCCTACGCATCTCGACGCACAACGAGGTAGCGCGCGCCGGTTTCGCACTTGCGGCGGCGCATACCCTGCAGGTTGGCCAGCTTTCGCCCGAACGAAATCAGACTGTTCACCTTCAGCGAGGCACCCACCTTACGCTTTATTACGTCGAATATTTCCGCCGCCGACATCCACTCGGCATTCTCGTCGAGCGGATCCTGCGCTATCGCGAAGCAGAGGTCGAAATACTGGTCGGCAGGTTCCTGCACCTCGTAGCGGCGGTTCCACAGCATTATCTGCTCGGTCTCCGCCTTGTCGAACCAGCAGCGGTGTCCGTTGCGCAAGAGCTGCAGCGCCTGGGCGAAGAGCTGGCGATGGTCGGGCACATGGGTGGTGTCGATGGGTGCCGTCAGCTCGATGCCGATGAAGCGACGGTTGCCCGACGGGTCGGCGAGGATGTCGGTCATGTTGCTCGTGGCGATGAACGACGCCTTGCGCGGCAGTTCCTCGATGCGTGTGCCATAAGGCCGTTTCGCCTTTATCGAGGGCAGCTGTATGATGTTCTTCAGAAAGCCCTGCTGCACGCGCGGCGAAATCTGGTTGAACTCGTCGAGGTTGATGAGCAGCTGCTGCGACATGGCGAGCATCACCTGTCGGCGGTCGGAGATGGCAAGACTGTCGGTGTAGCCCCACCTTAGTGCGTCGGGCAGCAGTTGGCGGCAGAACGTGCTCTTGTTGTAGCCCTGCGGCGAGATGAGCAGCGGCGCGACGCTGTTGCCGTAGAGTCTGCCCGGCGCGTTCTGCCACTGGGCGACCATGGCGAGCAGCCATGTGGTGAACCACTCGCGCCACAGCGGAGCGTCGGTGGGCACGGTGCCGGCGAGGTCGCCTATGTGGTCGTGCCCGTCCCATGCGCCTTCGCAACTGGCGAGGTAGTCGCCTACGGGGTCGAACGCACGCACATAGTCCGACTCGATGTAGTTGTTCACATCGTTCTGGCTCACCTCTATCCCCTCGCGCTGCACCTCAAGGACGATGCGGCGGCGCGTGCGTGGGTCGAGCGGCTCGAAGTGGGCTTCGGTACTGCCCGTGTGGCGAAACTCTGTGCAGTTCATTACGGTGTTGTAGCGGAAGGCGTAGCGCATGGTGAGGAAACCGATCATGCGGTCGACGGCGTTCATTGTGTCTTTGTTTGTTGTGTCTTTCATGTGTGTATTGTGTGTGTTGATATAGTTAGTAATATTCCGGCAGTGATGGAGCGTTACTCCGGTGCTACCGGAATGATTCTCCGGCGCTACCGGAATGATTCTCCAGTGCTACCGGAATGGCATTTTAGTCATGCAGGAATATCTGCGTTTGTGTAAAAAAATTACTGGAAGTCGAGGGTTTCTTCTGAGCAATCGAACTCTATGTCCTCATAACCATACTGTGAAAAAAGTTGTTTTATCCACTCCTGCTGCTCCGGCGAGAGCTGACGCTCGCCGTGGTGATAGCGGTAGTACGTGCTGCACCCACCGAGATACTCCCTCATGAGCGAACGCAAAGTAGGTGCGTCGCATAGCTTCACGTCCTTGAACAGGCGGCTGAAGCCCCATGCCATACGCACGATGCGCAGCCGTTTGAACTGGGCACATTCCCCGTCTGGGCGCAAAGCGTGTGGATAGACGGCGTTGCCCCATATGCGCGACTCGCCGAGAGCCACGGTGGCACGATAGCGCAGGCACTCCTCGCGTCGTTTGCAGTCGGTGTTGAAACAGTAGATCCAGTTGTGCGGAATGTTGCTGCTCTTGATGGTAGCGTTGATGATGTTTGTGTTTTCCATAATACTAAGTTTTTTAAATGTTCATGTATGTTTTCTAAAATTGCCGCAAAGGTACAATTCTGCGCAAGCGTTGTCAAGAGTTCGGCACATTTTTTTCAAACTCGCAGGCGGATGGTTGAGGTGCTGGCGGCAAACCTGTCGGTTCGGGCTGGTAGATGGACTGACAGATAACCTGATAGATACAACTTTTGAACGCATCATCTGTCAGCCTTTATACCACTGATTATTAGCGCAATACGAGAACGCTGACAGATATGACAGTATTTTTCGCAACACAAATGGAAGGTTTTCGTTAAGCCAGATGAGCAGAACTAAGTTTACTTAAGCTCTGCCATGGCGAGAAAACGTGCCATGAAATGAAACGATCTACACCTTAGACCGAGGGTCGAGTCGATTACAGAATACAATGTGGAGTCAAATTGCTCCATAATTGGAAATATACCTCCAAAAGATGTGAGTTTCTCGGATTTTATTTGTATTTTTGCCATGCCTGATGAGGTTTTGTTTGATTATTACTGCAACACTAAATTAAGTGAATCCTCTGACATGGCAAAATCCTGGGCCGCTCGGCTCTGCCGCTTGCCAAAGCAAGAGCTTTTTGTTGCTCAGGATATTATAAAAGTTAAAATTTATAGTGTTGCGGAATTAAGGTTGATGAATAAATTCTACATATCTCTTTTCTTCTTGTTCATGGCAATGACATCATTTGCTCAAGAACAAATATCGGGTATTGTTGTAGGCGATAATAGTAAACCTATTGAATTTGCGACAATACTACAATTATCTGCCGATTCTACAGCCATAGAAGGTACTGTTTCCGACAACAATGGTAAATTTAAACTACCAAAAGACACCAATGCGAAACTTCTAAAAGTAAGTTACATTGGCTATCAAAATCGAATAATAAACCTCCCTCTAAAGAAAGATACTATTCATCTTTCTATAAATCAAGAACAGCTACAAGAGGTACTTGTTACCGCTCGCAAACAATTGACAAAACGCATTACCAGTGGCATATCTTACGATATGTCCCAGAACAAACGTGCTCAAAGCGAAAGTTTGCTTCAAGCCTTACGCTATGTCCCAACATTGGATGTGGCATTAAATGGCAATGTCACAGTGAAAGGCAACTCCTCATACCGAATTTATGTGAATGGACGTTCTTACGATATGGCGCAATCCAATCCACAGCAAGTCTTGCAAAGCATTCCTGCAAAGTCGATTAAGAAAGTAGAAGTGATTACAGAACCATCAGAAGCCTTTGGCAATAGTCCAGGCGAATACATTATTAATATCATTACAGATAAAGATGCGCTGGATGGTATCTATGTAAACACTACGCTTCAGGGAAATACTCAGCCAGCGACCAATGATGGCATTATGGTGATGGCGAAAAAGAAGAATGTAGATTTTTCTCTATCATATAATTATGATCTTAATGGTCAACACAATCAACCACTGACTCAAGAGATAAAAACACCGGAATCCACGACTTTTCTTAGCAGTATCGGCAATGGTAACTGGCAGACTCATCTTGTTAGAGCCATTACCGATATCCGCATTGACAGTGTGAATACAATTTATGCCGACTTTCACACCAGTTTATTGCGTACAGACATTACTGGCTCTTGGGAACAACACACTACAATAGATCCCAAAATCTATCGTATGGAACAATTGAATCATGATATTGCTGGCACTATCGAGGCGAATGCCCTATATCGTAATTATTTCAAAAAGAGACCTGGTATAGAACATTTTTCTTTGGGATATCGCTATACTCACAATCCAGACAAACATCACTTTGCAACTACTGTCTATAGCGATAATGGCACAACCATCAACAATCAGCAGACAGATGGATCAATGAATGAGCACACGATTAGAGGGTCTTTGTCTCAGCCTATTGCTAAGAACCATACACTCAGAATTATTGCAAAACAAGTATTGCGAGATGGTAGTGTAGAATCCTCCGACGACAAAAATATTGCATATAATCAGTCGTTATCTCAAGCAACTGCATATTATAGTGGTCAGATAAGCGACTGGAACTTTTATGCCTTGCTGGCAGGAGAAAATGACTATATGAATATGCGCTTACCTCTCACTGGCGAAGAAAATAGGCACAATGAGTTCCACCTCTTACCACAATTAGGTGCGTCATGGAACGCAAATCAATACACCCAACTATCGGCTCAGTATTCACGCAGCACTACACGACCTGGGTTAGCAATGCTTAATCCTTTTTATAGAGTAATTAACAACAGTGCAGCGTCACAAGGCAATCCGAATCTGTCATCCGAAATGAATGACATGCTTTTAGTCAAATTCCTGTATATGCGTGGAAATTTGTATTGTCAAATGGGCATAACCGGTACTATCACTAATAATGCTGTATTCTATTACGAGAAAGGCATAGATAGCGAAGGCCGACTGCTGAGCACCTACGATAATATAGGCAAGAGCAAAAGCATAGGTGTTGACCTGTTTGCTAATTGGCGTCCATGGTCTTTTGCGTCCTTTGCTACATACCTTAAAGCATCACATGGCAATATTAAGGCTGAGGAAATGAATCTGAATCAAAATTTCTGGACATATTATGCAAATGTTTCAGCAGACTTTTATCTACCAAAGAATTGGAGTTTACAAGGTCGTTACTCGGCTTCAAAACAGGCTCCAATGCTTTGGGGTACGGTAAATACAACTCATCGTTACTCTTTCAAAATAGACAAAAGCCTAATGGATGGCCGTCTGAATATTGGAGTAGAGGCAAACAGCCCATTTTCCAAATACTCAAGACTTGAGCAACGCGTAGTGAAACCAGAAATGGAGACAATACAAACTAACTACATAACAGCACGTTCTTTTGGTGTTTATATCTCTTATACTTTCCGAAAAGGCAAACGCGTGAATATTGAGCGCAACAATACGTTAAAAACAACCGACCAACAAACAGGTGTAGAATGAAACAGATCTTTCAACACGATTCAATGGAATGCGGAGCTGCTTGTCTAGCAATGATCTGCTCTCACTTCAATAAGCCCATGCCATTGAAAGAAATTGTTAAAGCATGTAATGCCACAAGGGAGGGCGTTTCTATGCTTGGACTTAAACAAGTTGCAACTGAAATAGGGTTCGAAGTGATCATTGCTCAAGGTAAAATTGAGGATTTGGACAATGAGGATTTACCATGTATTCTTTATTGGAATCAGAATCATTTTGTTGTGTTATACAAAATTGACGTAAAAAAACAACAGTATTATTTAGCAGATCCGGCAAAGGGCAAGTGCAAATATGGAAAAGAGTATATTCAAGAGCATTGGATAAACATTGACGATAAAGGAAATCAAAGTCATATTCATTGTCTGGTAGCAACTGTCCAGTTGCCAGCAATGCATTGACAAGCAGATTGTTAAGGTCGGAAGCCACGTTGAAGTCGTAGCTTTTGCCAGAATCAGACCTGTAGCTCTGATTCGGTGTGGTCAATTCACGAATGGCCCTAAGTATTGTGTCTGCCCTACATGTACGGAGGTGTGGATGCAAGCAAAGTGTTTCCATAAGGTGTGAGGACACGTCTTCGACACATGACCCTCCACAGAAATATACACACATCAGAGAACGGATTATCTCGCTATATTGATAGCCATACACTTTGCTACGCAAACCTAAAGTAGAGTCTATTGTATGAGACAACATCCTGTCGAATTTCTCCATAATTGGAAATATACCACCAAAAGATGTGAGTTTCTCGGATTTTATTTGTATTTTTACCATGTCTGATGAGGTTTTGTTTGATTATTACAGCAACACTAAATTAAGTGAATCCTCTGACATGGCAAAATCATGGACCGCTTGGCTTGTCCAAGTAACCGGCTCTGCCGCTTGCCAAAGCAAGAGCTTTTTGTTGCTCAAGATATTATAAAAGTTAAAATTTATAGTGTTGCGGAATTAAAGTTTTTCATTTTCTTATTTTAAAAGACCAATATTATTAACAAAAGACACATGAAATACATACTTGCCACAGATTCGTTCAAGGGCTGCATGTCATCAGCAGAAGTGGAGAACATAATCGCCGGGGTGTTGGAGGCGAAGGGCATAGACACGCTGTGCCTGCCGATGTCGGACGGCGGCGACGGAATGCTGGCGGCATTCACGGCAGCCACGGGCGGAACATTGGAGCCTGTGTACATACACGACCTGATGATGCGCCGCACGGATGCCCACTACGGCGTGACGCCCGACGGCACGGCAATAGTGGAAGTGGCTCAGGCGTGCGGACTCAGCCTTATCAAGGAGGAGGAGCGCAACCCTATGCGCGCCACAACATACGGCGTGGGCGAACTGCTCTCGAGAGCCATCAAGCGCGGATGCCGCAATTTCATCATCGGACTCGGCGGCACCGCCACGAGCGATGCCGGCATCGGAATGATAAAGGCGCTGGTGGACATCTTCGCACGCGGCAAGAACTTCGACGAGGCGCTGAAGACGGAGCTTGGCGAATGTAGCTTTACCCTCGCCTGCGATGTGGACAATCCGCTCTGCGGCGAGAACGGCGCGGCACATGTATATGGTCCGCAGAAGGGTGCCACGCCCGAGATGGTAGCTCAACTCGACCGCCGTGCGCAGCTGTTCGCCGAGAAGTCGGCGCTGCACTTCGGCTTCGACCGAAGCGCAGAACCTGGAGCGGGAGCAGCCGGCGGACTGGGTTATGCCTTCATGCAGTATCTCGGAGCCGAGATGAAGTCGGGCGCCGACCTGCTACTCGACATCATCGGCTTCGACGAGAAGATAAAGGGTGCCGACCTTATAATAACGGGCGAAGGCGGCGCCGACCGACAGACGCTCATGGGCAAGTTGCCACAGCGCATACTGATGCGTGGGCAGCAGACGGGCGTGCCCGTAGGGCTTGTGGCTGGCAGCGTAAGCGACAGGGAACTGCTGCTGAAAGCCGGCTTCGCTTTTGTAGAAAGCATCACGCCCGACGGAATGCCGCTGGAGGAGGCAATGAAAAAGGATGTGGCAAGCAGCAACCTCCGCCGCTTTGCCGATTCGCTCGGCTGAAACAGCGGTTTAGACTGCTAAAAACTCTTTCTATCAAACTACAATGACATACGAAACCGCATAAAAGGAAAATGTGAACAACTTGTGATATTTTATGAATATACCTAAACGGCTATAAATGCGTAACTTTGCAGCCGAAATATTAATATAGGTATGAAGAAAACATTGTTCACATTTGCCTCAATGCTCTTGGCAGCTCAGGCGATGGCGCAGGAAACGCTGTCGCTGGCGCAGTGTCTGCAGATGGGTATTGAGCGAAATCTTAATTTGAAAACTTACGAGGGTAATGTGCTCAAAGGCAAGCACAACATCAGCGAGAACCGTTCGCGCCTGTTGCCGCAGATTAATATCGGCGCAGCACTGAACGACAACTTCACGCCGCCCGTATCCGTAACCGACGGCAGAGCCTACGGCAAGCCGTACAACGTGACGAAGACGCTGCAGTACAACTCGTCGGCGAGTCTGCAACTGCAGATGCCGCTCTACAGTCAGACAGCACTCACAGCACTTGAAATCTCGAAGACGCTCGACCAGCTCAACTCGCTCTCTTACGAGAAGGCACGCGAGGACCTCATCGTGCAGATAAGCAAGATGTACTACTTAGCGCAGAACACTGAGGAGCAGATAGGCATCATCAAGGACAACATAAAGCGTCTGGAGGAGCTGCGCGACATCACGCAGGCGTTCCACGACAACGACATGGCGCTGAGCGTGGACGTGAAGCGCGTGAACGTGAACCTGGAGAACCTCAGTGTGCAGTACGACAACGCGAAGGCGATGCTCACGCAGCAGTACAACATGATGAAGTACGTGATAGACTATCCTGCCGAGAAGGACATTGCGGTGGAGAAGGGTGACATTGAGGAGGTGAACCTCGCAGCACTCAGCGGACTGAACGAGAACCTGTATGAGCTGCAGCTGCTGAGAACGCAGCAGACGCTTGCCGAACAGCAGAAGAAGCTCGCCAAGAGCGGATACCTGCCCACGCTGGCGCTCACGGGCAACTGGACGTACATGGCGTACACCGACAAGTTCAAGAACTGGTTCCACTCTGGCGAGTCGAACCACTGGTACAAGTCGAACGGCATCGGTCTCTCGCTGCGCATCCCTATCTTCGACGGACTGGAGAAGCGCTCGAAGATAAGAAAGGCGCAGGTGGACATCGACAACGCGAAGCTCTCTTACGAGAATGCGCTGAAGGGTATGCGGACGCAGTATGCCAACGCCGTGAACGACCTCGCCAACAACCAGCGCAACTTCAGCAAGCAGCGCGACAACTATCTGCTTGCGGAGGATATATATAAGGTGACGAGCGACCGCTATCGCGAGGGTATCGCCTCGATGACGGAGGTGCTGCAGGACGAGATGAGCATGAGCGACGCGCAGAACAACTATCTCACGGCGCACTTCAACTATCAGGTGGCGAACCTCACACTGCTGAAGCTCACAGGTCAGTTGGAGAGGCTTACGAAGTAGAATGTTGAGTTTACAAATCGTAGGAGGCTACGGCATTCCTGCCGTAGCCATCAGGAAACAGTATCACTTGCTATACCTACGGCAAGAATGCCGTAGGCCCCTAAATAGTATCACTTGCTATGCCTACGGCAAGAATGCCGTAGGCTCCTACTATCTACAACAAATACAAACTTTATAAAAACAAATAACAAACAAAAAAATGGAAACAAACAATAATAATACAAACAATAACAACAACAGCGAGACTGCTACACAGTCGTCGCATGAAGTGACAGCAAAGCAGTTGAAACGCCAGCGCATACGCCAGATTGTGGTGAGCCTCATCGGCGTTGCCATCCTCGTATGGGGAATCGTTAAGATTGGCTGTATGTTCATGGACTACAAGAGCAATGAGAAGAGCGACGACGCACAGGTGGAGCAGTACATCTCGCCGGTGAATCTGCGCGCTTCGGGCTACATCAAGAAGATTTACTTCAAGGAGCACCAGAACGTGAAGAAGGGCGACACGCTGCTCGTGCTGGACGACCGCGAGTATCGCATCCGCGTGATGGAGGCGGAGGCTGCGCTGAAGGACGCTATGGCCGGTGCGAACGTGATAGACGCTTCGGTGCAGACAACGCAGACTTCGGCTACGGTGTACGAGTCGGCTATCGCTGAGATTGAGATTCGCCTCGCTAAACTCGAAAAGGACCGCCAGCGCTATCAGAACCTTGTGGCTCGCAACGCAGCCACTCCTATACAGCTTGAGCAGATCGAGACCGAATACAACGCTACGAAGAAGAAGCTCGACGCCACACGCCGCCAGCAGAAGGCTGCCTACTCGGGTGTGAACGAGGTGCAGACACGCAAGAAGAACACAGCGGCTGCCATAGAGCGTGCGCAGGCAGCACTCGAAATGGCTAAGCTCAACCTCTCCTACTGCGTCGTAACAGCACCGTGCGACGGCAAGCTGGGCAGACGCGCGCTTGAGGAGGGTCAGGCGGTGAACGCCGGACAGACCATCACCTACATCATGCCGAACACGCAGAAGTGGGTCATCGCCAACTATAAGGAGACGCAGGTGGAGAAGCTGCACGTAGGCCAGAAGGTAGTAATGACCGTAGATGCCTTCGAAGGCAAGGAGTTCGAGGGCAGAATATCTGCCATCTCGGGCGCAACGGGCTCTAAGTATTCGCTCGTGCCTACAGACAACTCTGCCGGCAACTTCGTGAAGATTCAGCAGCGTGTGCCGGTGCGTATCGAGTTCGTGGGAATTTCAAAGGAAGACAACGACAAGTTGGCTGCCGGAATGATGGTTATTGTGAAGGCTCAACTCAAGTAAATGACACAAGCAGAGATATACCAGGCAGTTTCGCCGAAGCTGCCTAAGAATTTTCCGTTCTACGACTGGGTGCCCAAGCCTCTCGGCATCGCCTTCCTCGTCATACTTTTCATACCTATAATGACGGTGAGCGGTGCGTACACCGTGAACAGCAGTGAAATGGTGGGAGGACTTGGCATCCAATCGGAACACATAGCGTTCATCAGTTTCGTGACGTCGATAGGTATGGCGGCGTTCTCTCCGTTCTTCTACACGTTGGTGAGTGTGCGCAGGCAGAAGATGATGAGCCTTGTAGGCTTCTCCATCTTAGCGGTGCAGAGCTATATCTGTGCCAACACCGACAGCCTGTTCATCCTCGCGCTGAACAGCTTGATAATGGGCTTCGTGAGACAGACGCTGCTGATGTGCAACCTCTTCACACTTATCAAGTACGGCTTCGGCATTGAGGCTACACGCAACGTGACGCCGGGCAACGAGCCGAAGGACGAGGCAGGATGGGATGCTCTCGACACGGAGAAGAAGGCGAGTCAGCCTATTATCTACTTCTTCTTCATGCTGCTCGGACAGATAGGCACGTGGATAACGGCGTGGTTCGCTTACAACTACCACTGGCAGATGGTCTACTACGCCATGCTCGGCTCCATTCTCGTGGCACTGCTCATCACCTTGCTCTGTATGCCGTACAACCCCTACCCTACAAAGCGCAGTCCGCTTTCGTTCTCGAAGTTCGGCAACGTGGTGGTGTTCTGCCTCATGTGCTGTTCGTTCGTCTACGTCACGGTCTACGGTAAGGTGTACGACTGGTACGACAGCAGCCGCATTTGCTGGGCTACGGCTATATGCGTCGCCTCTACATTATTATTTATATACTTGGAGAAGACGCGACGCTCGCCCTACTTCATGCTCAAGGCGTTCAAGTCGCGCAGCATTCAGGGCGGCATACTGCTCTTCATCGGACTGATGATATGCAACTCAAGTTCGATGCTCGTGAACATCTTCGTGGGCGTGGGCATGAAGACCGACCAGATTCAGGTGGCTGCGCTCGGCAACTGGGTGCTGCTGGGCTACTTCATCGGTCTTGTCACGATACTCATCCTGAACAGCAAGGGTGTCCACTTCAAGTGGTTCTTCGCTATGGGCTTCCTGCTCATCGGTGCCGCCTCGCTGTTCATGTACTTCGAGGTGCAGACCGACGGCATGCTGGAGCGCATGAAGTGGCCAGTCGTGATACGTGCTACGGGCATGATGCTGCTCTACTCGCTTATCGCTGTATATGCCAACCAGCGTATGCCCTACAAGCTGCTCTCTACGTGGGTGTGCATCATGCTCACCGTGCGTATGGTGATAGCGCCGGGCATCGGCTCGGCACTCTATCAGGTAGTGTTCCAGTACCGCCAACAGTATTACATCACACGCTACGCTCACGACTACGACCGCACCAACGCCGAAACCGCCAAGACCTACGATATGACGGCACGCGGAATGCAGTATCAAGGCAAGAGCGAGACCGAGGCGCAGCACATGGCTGCCATGTCTACGAAGGGCAAGGTGCAGGTGCAGGCTACGCTCTCGGCTATAAAGGAGATGGCGGGCTGGACTATCTACGCCTGCATCATTCTCGCCGGCGTGATGCTTGTGGTGCCGTGGCCGAAGCGCGATATATCGAAAGATACACGCGAGTGGTACATTAACTATTAGGAGGCTGCGGCATTCCTGCCGTAGCCACGCACCCATTTACATGTAAAATATTTTGCAGTGCAGTTTTTTTTCGCTAACTTCGCCATGTCTATACAATTAAAACCAATGACGAACAGCAGCGAAAACATAAACATAAATATTCTGGAGCAACAGATGTCCAACAACGAGGACATCTGTTGCTCTTGTGGTAATATACGGTCGTTCCCTGAGGCATTGCGCCACGACTTCCGCGTGGCGGATGTAGGCATTATAGTGTGCCGTTCGGGCAGCTTCTCCTTCACATGCGAAGGTGCGGAATACGTTGTGAACAAGGACGAGACAGTCTTCCTCTCCCACGGCGTGCGCTTCTCCGTTACAGCTCAGAGCGACGACTGCTCCGTTGTCATTATCTTCTATCGCGCCGACTCCATACGCGACATCCTTGGCAGCACGGTGGTCGGCATGAAGTTTGTGGAGTATATCAATCCACGCTCGTGCTGGGTGATGCATACGGGTCACGAGAACGAGCTGACGAAGTATTCCGAACTGCTCGCCGTATATAAATGCGGCGAGAACGTGTTTGCCGCCAACGAACGCCAGTTGCTACTGCTCTCGCTCACCTACCGCGTGTGCAGCATCTTCCGCGAACTCTCGAGCGACGGCAGCAACGAGTCGAACCGCAAACTCGAGACGTACATGCAGCTCATGCAACTCATTGACGAGCACTATATGCACGAGCGCGGCGTACGCTTCTACGCCGACCGCCTGTGCCTGTCGCCCAAATACCTCACGCAGCTCGTGAAGTCGGTATCGGGCAGCTCCGTGCAGCAACTCGTGTTCAAGGCTATCACGAAGAAAGCCATATACCTCATCACGAGCACCGACAAGAGCATAAAGGAAATCTCCGACCTGCTCAACTTCACCAACGCCTCCGCCTTCGGCACATTCTTCAAGAAGCAAGTAGGCGTGTCACCCGTCAACTATCGTCATAAAAAAAACAAAGCCGTTTCTAATATTTAAGAATATATTTTGTACATTTGTCGGCAAAATAACATCAATAACAACAATAAAAACCAACAAAGCCCTATGAACACAAGACGACTACTGTTCTTGTCTGCCCTCTGTCTGACGATGGGCACCACCCAGGTATCAGCACAGAGTTTCCTTAAAAAGATTAAGAACAAAGGAACACAAATGATTAAAGAGGCAGCACCCAAGCCCGTAAAGGAGGTGATGGATGCTGTAGAAAACGCTAACGAAGCACCGAAAAACAACACCAGTGCTAACAGATCGGCCAACAGAACCACCCAGAGCCGCAGCACACAGCGAGCACGTACCAACGCCAACCGCCGCCCGTCAACCCGAAACCAAGCCGATTTCGAGCCGGCACACAAGACGATCACCATCAAGCTCTACAAAGGACTCGGCATAAAGACATGGTTAGGACGTAAAGCCTTCAACACACCGCAGCCTCCAATGCAATGCCCTAAACAGCCAGCATGGATCGATGCCCTACCCCAGATCATAGAGCTCGACAACGCCAGTCTCATAGCTGAATCGAAGATGATAAACAAATGGGTCACATCCGGCAAACCCTCGTGCGAGCCTGTGCTTGTACGACGCGAACTACTCGACAGTGAAGTAAACGACCGCATAGGAGCACTCAACAATGCCGTTTCTTACCTCAACAACGCCGATAACCTAAACGAAGACTACTACACACCAGCAGAACCATTGGAGGAGGACGCATTCAAGCGAACCATGCAGTCAGACTATTCGCCCCTCTACCCTTTGCTCAATAGCGAAACCGTGGCATACCTCAAAAGCATCAACCGCACCACGAAAGAGGTTTCGGTGAGAGTGTACGAGGGCAACTCGTCATGGGGAAACAGAATGCAGATTGGCGAGATGTGGTTCGAGCTGAACTCTCAACGCAATAATGCACGGCTAATCGGCGTAGACAACGACGAGTCGATAGGCAAAGACTACACCGTACCTTCCACCGTGCGCTATGCCGGCCGCACATTCAAGGTGACCGAAATCGGATCTGCTGCCTTTGCCGATATGAAAATAAAATCGGTGACACTCTCACCCGGACTGAAAACAATCGGCTCACACGCATTCTCTCGCACACGCATCACTTCCATCAACATACCATCGACGGTGACCATGATAGATAGTTACGCCTTCCACAATATGCCTGCTATTACAAGCATCACCGTACCCAACAGTGTCACAAAGATTGGAAATAGTGCCTTCTCCATGTGCACAGCACTGACAGAAGTAGCACTGCCCGTGCGTCTGGAGAAGTTGCCTAACGCCCTGTTCTTCGGATGCAAAGCACTCACAAAGGTAACGCTGCCACAGAACATCACAAAGATAGATATGAGCACGTTTGAAGACTGCAAGGCACTCACAAGCATCAGTCTGCCACAATCGGTGGCGGTAATCGATCAGAACGCCTTTAAGAACACAGCCCTCACAAGTGTGCCTGTAACCACGAGCCTGAAGAGCATTGAGAGCAGTGCCTTCGAGGGATGCAACCGCATCACCTCCGTATCGCTGCCCTCATGCGTAGAGGTAGAAATGTTTGCTTTCAAAAATTGTAAAGCACTGAAGAAGATAGTAATCGGATCACAATACAAGACTCGTACTGATGAACTGCAGATGATTTTCTACGGCTGTCCGTTCATGCCACAGCGCATGACGACAATACCAACCTGCATAACGTTTAATTAACATATTATAGGAGGGTATGGCATCCCTGCCATACCCACGCTGCCTCCCATCAATCAACTTATGGGTGCGTGGCTATGGCAGGGATGCCATAGCCTCCTATGCCTTGTGGGTGCGTGGGTATGGCAGGGATGCCATACCCTCCTATTTATACTTCTTGATATATCCCTCGGCGCGGTCGTCGCCCAATTCCTTTGCCTTATTAAAGCACTCCATAGCCTCGTTCTTGCGCTTAAGCTGCACAAGTGCGAGGCCTTTTATTATGTAGGCATCGGTATTGTCGGGCGTGAGCTGCAAGCAGAGGTCGGAGGTCTTGACAGCCTCTTCGTTCATGTTCACACGCAGCTGCAACGAAGCAAGCTCGGCGATATAGAGCGGAGCATCTGCACCACCTATATATGCAGCGTGCGCAAGGTCGTCGAGAGCCTGCTTGTACTGGCGCACTGCCACTTCGCACTTATGACGAGCATAGTAGAAAGCAGCGTTTGCTCTGCCATACACCAGCGTGTCGTAGGTGTTGTAGTCGACGATTGCCTTGCGGTATTCCTCCATCTGCTCGTACAGCTGACCACGTGCCAACACGTAGGGCGCAGACAGATTGGTGAGCGGGCGCGGAGCAACGGCTACGCAACTGTCGAGCAGCTCCAGCACCTCCGCCTTCGGAGCACCAAGCTGTGTCTTGCACTGCGCTGCCTCGAAATATACCTCGCTCGTTGGCATGTCCTTCTTCGCCAAACTCAGGAACTTCTCACATGCGTCGCCATAGTCGCCCATCGAGAACTTTATCTGCGCCATGCGGTGCAAGTACTGCGGCTGCGGATTGAGGCTGTACGCCTTCTCAGCTTCCGCCAGTGCACGCTCAAAGGTCCAAGCTGTGAAGGTGGTGTCGGCACTGTAGATGAGCTTCTGATACATTACACGAGCATACTCCGAGTGAGCCTCCGCCTTATCGGCAGCAAGCTTGAGGGCGGTCTGCATATCAGCATCAGCACCTTGCCAGTCGCCATAAGTAGACTTCTGCAGCGCACTCGTAGCATAGCCGTCAACCTCCTTCGGAAACTGTCGGATATAGTCGCTGAGATAGCCAGCATACTTTGCTGTGTCCTGACGTTCGGCAGCCAACATCACCATGAGCAGAGCGTTCTGCTTGTCGGCAGGCAAGGTGAGGCGCAGCGAGGTCTTGGCATAGAGCGAGTTGTTAATGTCGAGGTGGCTCGCAGCAAGTGTCAAGATGAAGCGCACGTCGACGGCGTTGGCGTAGAGCGAACGCGCCGACTGCTGCATGAGTCCCACCACCAGTCCCTTCTCGTTGACGAAGGCAGCACCCTGTGTGGGTTTGTGGTTGTTGTAGCCGAACACGTAGTAGGCGTACTTCTCCATGAAGGTCTCCGCCTTGTCAACCTCGTACTGCGTGGTCTGTGTACGGCGGTCGGCGGTCTCCACGAGCCACAGCTTGCTGTCCTTTGCAGCAGCGGTGGCGACAGTGGCAGCCACAGTCTTCGGCATATCCACACGCACACGACACACGTCATAAAGCTCGTTAGCACCGAGGATATGCGTCACGGGATAGGTCTTTCCGTTGAAATCGACTACTTCCACACGCGAGGCCTCGCGCACTGCCGACCACGGACAGGCTGCTATGCCGTCGGCTGAGAGGAACACTCCGTTGCTTGTAGCTATCTGCTTGCCCTCTGCATCGTATGCCTTAAGCGCAAACACCGACTTTGCCACATTCTTCACAGCCGCCGGCTGCGCCATCGCTCCGCAGAGGCAGAGCAGCGAAATTAGGATTGTTGATAATATTCTGTTCATTGTTTCGTTTATTAACAATTTTGTAACTCTTAGGAGGGTATGGCATCTTGCCATACCCACGCTGCCTTCCGTTAACTGCTTGGTGCGTGGCTACGGCAAAGATGCCATAGCCTCCTATGCTTTATGGATGCGTGGCTACGGCAAGGATGCCATAGCCTCCTATAATGCTAAAAGCGACTTGGCGTTGTCGATAGCAGCCTGCGACACATCGCTACCAGAGAGCATCTGCGCAATCTCCGTGATGCGCTGTTCGTCGGTGAGCTGCGTCATCGTAGACACCGTGCCCTGCTCCGTCTCATGCTTCGCCACCTTATAGTGGGTGGAGCCGGCGGCAGCAATCTGCGGCAAGTGGGTTATGCAGAGCACCTGTCGGTTGGCAGCACCCATATCGTGCATGATGTGTGCCATCTGCTCTGCCACCCTACCGCTCACGCCGGTGTCAATCTCGTCGAAGATGATTGTCGGCAGACCGATAGCCTTGCTTATCATCGCCTTCAGCGAGAGCATGACACGCGCTATCTCGCCGCCCGACGCCACCTGCGACACGGGCTGCATGTCGGTGCTGGTGTTGGCACTGAAGAGGAACATCACCTTGTCGGCACCCGTGGCGGAGAGGTCGGCAGTCGACACATCCACCTTGAAGCGCACGTTTGGTATGCCAAGCGGAACGAGCAGTTTCGACAGTTCCTGCTCGACGAGCGTAGCCGACTTGCGTCGCATATCGGTGAGCACGGCTGCTTTCTCCACGCATACAGCGTGCAGACGTGCCACCTCCTGCTCCTGCTCCTGCAGTTGCTCGTCGGAGTTGTCGATATTTGAGAGCTGCGCATTGATAGCATTGAGGCGGTCGAGCAGCTCGTCGACGGTCTGCACGTGGAACTTCTGCTGAAGCGTGTAGATGAGGTCGAGGCGCTCGGTGATGAGGTTGAAGCGCTGCGGGTCGTACTCCACGTCGTCCATCTTCGAGGCTATCTCCTGCGAGATATCCTTCAGCTCTATGAAGCAGCCGTCAAGACGCTCTGCAAGCTCCTGTGCTTCAGGGTAGACATCGGCTACGCTACGCAGCTGTGTAACGATGGAGCGCGTGAGGTTCACGATGCCCATGTCGTCGCCCGAGAGTCCGTAGTCGGCATCGTGAAGCGCACGCTTTATGTCTTCGGCGTGGCTCATCAGCTCCGACTCCTGCTCCAACTGTTCCTGCTCGCCCAAAGTGAGCTTTGCCTCGCTAAGTTCCTTCTGCTGAAAGCGCAGAAAGTCCTCGTTGTCGCGACTCGTGGCTATCTGCTCGCGCAACTCGGCAAGGCGGTGCTGCGCCGAACGCAACTCGGCAAACGCTGCACGATAGTCGGCAAGCTGCTGACGATCGCGCGCAATGATGTCCACAACGTTCAGCTGGAAGTCCTCCTTGCTGAGCAGCAGGTTCTGATGCTGGCTGTGCACGTCGATGAGCTGCTCGCCGAGCTCGCGCATAAGAGCGAGTGTCACGGGCGTATCGTTGATGAAGGCGCGACTCTTGCCATTAGCGTTCACCTCGCGACGCAGCAGACACTCCTCCGGCTCGTAGTCGAGGTCGTTCTCTTCGAAGAAGCCTTTCAGCACGTCGGAATGGTAGATACTAAGGTCGAACGTTGCCTCAATGATGCACTTGTCGCAACCACGCTTCACCTGCTTCGCATCGGCACGGTTGCCAAGCAGCAAGCCGATGGCGCCGATGACGATACTCTTTCCGGCACCGGTTTCGCCCGTAATGACGGAGAAGCCAGGGTAGAGCATCATCTCAAGATGGTCGATAAGCGTGAAGTTGCGTATATCGAGTTTCTTTAACATAAACAATAGTTATGGGTTATGTATGTGTGTGTCTACTCCTTTATCTTCTCCCAAGCCGAATTCTGACTTGCATTGATAGAGAAGAGAATGTCGTAGACGGTTTCTTTTTCCTTCTGCGTGCCCTTACCTTTATATATATTGGTAAGCTCGTCGCGCTTATAGTCGGTCCATATCTGCGGCAGCATACTGAGCGGACGGTCTTCGTGACACTTCTTCAGACCGGTTTCGAGCGCAGTGGTCACGTTGCCGCGTCCGCGCTCCACGTTGGTCGCCATCTCGTCGAGACCCGTGCGATAGTAGTCGTACTGCAACTGGCGGAACGGCTTCATAGCACCCTCAAGATAGTCGTTGATGATGGCAAAGCGGTTGCGCCCGTTGTCGAATGCCTTCCATCCCGGGAAGTTGAGGTTCTGCGCGTTGTTGGCAAGGTTCATGCACCGCTGCAGAATGTCCTCGCCACCCATCGGCGAGAACGTATCGAGATCCATGCCGATGATTAGGTAAGCGTAGTAGGCGATGAGCGCCGTGAGCTGATTGTCCACCTGCTCCTCGTTGAACTGCAACTGGTCGAACTGTGCGTACTCGAAGTTGAAGTCGTTGTCGGTGTTGTTGTAGATGGTGGTGGTGTACGTAGAGTTATACACGGGGCGGTTTGCCTGTATCACTGCCTTGCACGTGAAGACGTTCGTACTGTTGTCGTACGCTGTCACGGTGATGTTGAAGTTGCACGCGATGCGCTCGTTCTTCTGAAACTGCAGACTGGTCCACTGGCGTTCGTTGATAAACTGCGTGAGGGTCTGCTCCAGCTCCTCGAACACCGAGTTGTCGGTGCCTTGAATCTGGTTATGGTTGATCTTTACACGTGCGTTCAGCTCCTGCGCCTGCGTTCCTGCGACAAAAGCGAACAACAGCAACGCAGCGCAAACCATTCTAACTATATAGCGCTTTTTCATATTCTTTAAAATGAGAAGTTTTACTCTTTAGGAGGGTATGGCATCTTGCCATACCCACGCTGCCTCCCTATTAACAAGTTCTCATGGGTGCGTGGCTATGGCAGGATGCCATAGCCTCCTATCACTCGCTCCAGCTCGTTGACGATGTCGACAGCGGTGTCCGCCTTCGACTTCTTGGGATAGGCATGGCGGAAGTCGCGACCGATAATCTCTATCTGGTTGTCGTCGGTGCGAAAGCATGTGCCCTCGTTGCGCAGACTGTTGAGCACAATGAAGTCGGCATTTTTCTTCTGCAACTTACGCTCGGCGTTAGTCTGCTCGTCGTTGGTCTCGAGCGCGAACGCCACGATGGTCTGCTGCGCGGTCTTCATCTGTCCGAGTGTGGCTGCGATGTCAGGGTTGGGCGAGAGAAATATCTGCATGTCGCCCTCGCTGCGCTTTATCTTTTGTTCAGCCTGTACTGCCGGACGATAGTCGGCTACTGCCGCAGCAAGTATGGCTACGTCAGCCGTTCGGAACGCCTCGGTAGCTGCGTCGTACATCTCGCGGCACGACTCCACATCCACACGATTGATTGCGTCGGAGCACTTCAGACTGACCGGACCGGCTACGAGCGTAACATCAGCACCACGGCGGCGACACTCCTCGGCGATAGCGAAGCCCATCTTGCCGCTTGAGTAGTTGCCGATAAAGCGCACGGGGTCAATCTTCTCGTATGTAGGTCCGGCTGTAATTACGACGCGCTTGCCTTTCAGTGGACTGTTGCTGTCGTTTTGGTCGAAGAACTCAGACACGCGGCGTGCTATCACTTCCGGCTCCTCCATGCGTCCCTTGCCTTCGAGTCCGCTCGCGAGAAATCCGCTTGCAGGCTCGATGAAGCGATTGCCGTATGAGGCTAATGTGCGCATGTTCTGCTGCGTAGACGGGTGGGCATACATGTCGAGGTCCATAGCCGGAGCAATGAACACGGGTGCCTTCATAGAGAGGTATGTGGTGATGAGCATGTTGTCTGCCACGCCGTGCGCCATCTTGCCGAGCGTGCTCGCCGTGCAAGGTGCTATGACCATTGCGTCAGCCCAGAGTCCGAGGTCGACGTGCGAGTTCCATGTGCCGTCGCGCTGCGAGAAGAACTCGCTGACAACGGGCTTGTGCGTGAGTGCGGAGAGCGTGATCGGAGTGATGAACTCCTTGCCTGCAGGCGTAATAACGACCTGCACTTCTGCGCCCTGCTTCACAAACTCGCGTATGAGCAGACACGACTTGTAGGCGGCGATGGAGCCGGTTATGCCTAATACTATTTTCTTGCCTTTTAGCATGGTTTTATAGTTGTTATGGTGAGATGGTGAGATGGTGAGGTGGTGAGGTGGTGAGATGGTGAGATGGTGAGGTGGTGAGGTGGTGAGATGGTGATTATTTATGTTGAAGTGGTGAGGTGTTGAGATGGTGACATTACTACAACATATCTCACCACCTCAACACAACAACATCTCAACATCATCTCTCAACACCTCAACACCTCAACACCTCAACATTACTTATTGAACCCTCTGAGGCGGATGCGTGTGAGCACCTGCTTGGTGTTGAAGGTGAAGTCGCCGCCCATCATCCAGCTGTAGTAGCCGATGTCGGTGCGCAGCACATCGGCAACGGGACGTCCCTTGTACTTACCGAAATTGAACACCTCCACTTTCTGCTCCTTACCGTCGGCGTCGAGCACGGGCTTGCCGTCGGCACCAACCAGCGGCTTCCACACGATGCGACCGGCGAAATCGACATTGTCGTTCTGCTTAGAGAACTCGGCAAGGCAGTCCATGTCGTTCTCCAACACACGGTCGGGCTCCTCCTGCACGCCAGGCGCATACTTGTCGAGCTCGCCCATCAGCACGCGATATGTAGCCTCGGTGTCCTCGTCGGCACGATGCGCCGTAAAGTCTTCCTCCATCTTTCTGCCGCAATAGAATTTATAAGCAGCAGCGAGGTTGCGACGCTCCATCTTGTGGAAGATGGTCTGTGCGTCGATGAGTCGAACCTTGGAGAAGTCGAAGTCGATGCCTGCACGCAGGAACTCCTCTGCAAGCATCGGAATGTCGAAGTGGTTGGAGTTGTAGCCTGCGAAGTCACAGCCCTTGAACTTCTCGCTGAGCTGCGGAGCCAACGCCTTAAACGTAGGCGCATCCTTCACGTCGTCGTTGGTGATGCCCGTCAGTTCCACCACCTCATGCGGTATAGGCTTCTCTGGATTGACAAAGAGGTTTTCGCGCTCTTCTGTGCCGTCGGGTGACACTTTAATGTATGATATCTGTATTATACGATCGCGTATAAAGTCGAGACCTGTTGTTTCGAGGTCGAAGACGATAAGTGGACGTGTGAGATTGAGTTTCATTGTTGTCGTCGTTTTTTTAAGAATTTAGCCGCACCAATATGGCGCGGCTAAAACATAGAATGAAATCTATTATTGTTTCTTCAAAGCATTAATCAGCCGCCAAAGCACTGGTCAACCCGATTAATCGTTCAGCAGCATCGGCATGATAAGCATGAGGATTTCCTGTCCCTCAGGCTGCACGGTAGGCACAACAACGCCCGCACGACTTGGGTCGGCAAGCTGTATTGTCACCTCGTCGCTTGCGATGTTGTTGAGTATCTCGTAGATAGCACCGCCCTTGAAGCCGATGTCCATCTTCGCACCATTATACTCGCAAGCTACGCTCTCCTTAGCACTTGTAGCGAAGTCGATATCCTCGGCTGTGAGACACAGACGCTGAGCCTCTACGTGGAAGCGGATGAGCTGACTGCTCTCGCTTGCGAACGGCAGCACACGCTTCAGTGCACCCATGAGCGACTTGCGGTCGACGTTGATGCTGTTGGTGTTAGCTGTAGGGATTACTGAGTTGTAGTTGGGATAACGTCCCTCAATCAAGCGACAGTTGAGGCATCCGTCTGCATAGCGCACCTCGGCACCCTTGCTGTTGAACTTCACAACAACGTCGCCATCGCACTTCGGCAGCACGCCCTTCAGTAGCTGTGCCGGCTTCTGCGGCAGGATGAACGATGCGGGTACGTCGCTCTTAATGGTGAGGATGCGGTTGCGCACGAGCTTATGACCGTCGGTAGCCACAACTGCGAGGTTGTCGGCATTGAGGTCGAAGTAGACACCACCCATCACCGGACGGATTTCGTCCTGCGCAGTAGCGAAGAGCGAGCGCGAGAGGTTCTCTGCAAAAAGATTAGAATCCATAACGAGCGAAGTGACATCGCCGTCAACCTCCTGCATCATTGGGAAATCGTCGGCTGGCTGTGCGGTCAGCTTGAACGAACCATTGAGATAGTCAATTTCTACAGTGAAGTCGTTATCGTTGACGTTGAAGCCAAGCGGCTGCTCCGGCAGTTCCTTTACGGCGTTGAGTATAGTGCGATTAGACAATGCAAACTTGCCATCGCCAGAGCACTCAGTAAGCTCTATCGTAGACTGCATCACGTTTTCAGAATCGCTGGCAGTTACAGTCAGAACGTTGTTTGCTACTTCAAAAAGGAAACAATCAAGAATGCTCAGAGTGTTCTTGCTGTTGATTACTCTTGCGAGCGTTTGGAGACGGGCGTTAAGTGCGCCACTTGATAATGTGAATTGCATTGATATTTAGCTTTTTTGATTATACTTTTTTTGTTTTCTTGTCAGTACATTATTTTCAGGCAAATTTACTAAAAAATATCCGACTACGACAAAAACTCATTCAAAAGTTTCTTGTTTCGCTACATTTTTATTAATTTCGCAAACCAAAGGACAAACCTATTAGCTTTTATCACACAAATTAAAATAAAATATAGACAATGGAATTACAAGGTAAAGTAATCGCTGTGCTGCCCGAAAAAACAGGTACTAACGCACGTGGCGAATGGAAAGTTCAAGAATACGTGGTAGAGACACACGATCAGTATCCACGCAAGATGGCGTTCAGCGTGTTCGGTGCTGAGCGCATCAGCCGCTTCAACATACAGTTAGGCCAGGAAGTGACAGTATCGTTCGATATAGAAGCTCGCGAGTATCAGGGCCGTTGGTTCAACAGCATCCGCGCTTTCGACGTGCGCCAGGTAGACCCTGCAACAGTTGGCGCAGCACAGGCTGGCATCGTTCCGGGTGCTGTGTTCGGTGCGGCTCCGGCTCCACAGCCTGCTGCTCCTCAGCCCACAGCTCCGGCTCCAGAGGCTGACCCCGTTAACGACCTGCCGTTCTAAGACGTTGCAGCATAAGGATTAACCTACATACGGAACTCACGAAACACACAAGTCGCTAATACACATGTGCGTTTCGTGAGTTCCGTTTTTTGTATGTTGTACTACTAAAGCAAACAAGCGAATGAACATAACGAAGAAACTGAAAGATATATACACGTTCCTCATGGTAGACATCTGGAGCATAGGCAAAGGCGATGTGTCGAAGATGCGATTTCTGTTCTACAGCATCTTGAAGAAACTGCTGCTCGCCATAGAGTTCACTACCACAAAGCGCATAACCAGTGCGGCAGCTGCCCTCACCTACTCCACCCTGCTCGCCATTGTACCCATCTTCGCCGTGGTGTTTGGCATAGCGCGTGGCTTCGGCTACAACAAATACATCGAAGAGTGGTTCAGAGAGTCGTTCTCAAGTCAGCCGCAGGTGTCGGAGATAATCATCGGCTTCGTCAACTCGTACCTCGTACACACCAAGAGCGGACTATTCCTCGGCATCGGCTTGCTCTTCATGCTCTTCACCGTCATCATGCTTATCAGCAACATCGAACGCACGTTCAACGATATCTGGCAGGCGAAGAAGCCACGCAGCATGTTCCGTACCATCACCGACTATACGTCGATGCTGCTGCTCATGCCCGTAGTGATTGTAATAACCTCGGGTATAAGCATCTTCTTCGCCACCATCTTCAAGCAGATAGAAGACACGATGGTAATAGGCTCGCTGGCGCAGTTCTTCTTGCAGCTCTTGCCCTACGTCCTCATGTCGGGCGTGTTCATCGCTCTCTATCTCTTCATGCCCAACACAAAGGTGAAGCTGAGCTGCGCGCTCGTGCCCGGAATACTCGCCGGCGTAGCCATGCAGGGACTGCAGCTCTTCTACATCCACTCGCAGATTTGGGTGAGCAGCTACAACGCCATCTACGGCTCGTTTGCAGCTCTGCCGTTGTTCATGCTCTGGATACAGATTTCGTGGTTGATATGCCTGTTCGGCGCAGAACTATGCTACGCCAATCAGAACATGGACGACTATGCGTTCAAGGCTAAGACCGAAGACCTTAGCCATCGCTACAAGATGCTGCTCTGCCTCGTGCTCGCAAGTCGCATCTGCCGTAACTTCAGCGAAGGAGCCAAACCGCTATCGGCTCTGAAGCTGAAGCTCGCCACCGGAATACCAATCCGCATCGTCAATGACCTGCTCTATCAGCTCGTGCAGATAAATATTCTCACCGAGATACCTGGTGGCGACAAGGATGGCGAATCACTCTATCAACCTGCCGAGTGCATCACACGTCTCAGCGTGGGCACACTTATCGACCGCATGGAGGCACAGGGCAAGTGGTCGCTCACCATCGACGTGAAGCAACTATCGTCTACAGCTTGGAAGAAGATCATTGCCGAACGCAACACTTATCTGAACAGTCAGCGCGAAGTGCTGCTAAAAGACTTGTAAAACATTACGAAGTAGCATCTGCATCGACCGATGCGGACGTCTGCGCCGACCGATGCGGATGTCTGCGCCGACCGATGCGCATGTCTGCGTCGACCGATGCGGATGTCTGCACCGACCGATGCAGATGGCAATAGTTCACGAATTGGTACGGAGAATATATCAAAACCACATCATAATGAAGAAAGACTAACTGTAGAAAGTACGTAATAAGACACACAAAAAAAAGGAGGCCACAGACCTCCTTTTTTTTTATAAAATCCTAAAACGTTTACTTCATTATCACATAAAATGTTTACTTCACCATAATCTTCAACGTCTTGCCGTTGCTGAGCTTCACGATGTTCAAGCCCTTCTGCTTGCCGTTGATACGCTGACCTGCAGCATTGTAGCGTGCTACCTCTACAGCATTATCTGTAGAGCTTACGCCCTCAATGAAGGTAGTATTCTGAACAAGATTTTTTCCTGCTACATTCTCAATGCGGTTATCGAGACGGCTCTTGGTGCTGTGTTTGTTGAGGAAAGCCACAACCTTGAGGTCGTCCTTCTTCCATGCAGCGTCAACATCGAACTCGTAAGTTGCGCTGAACTTATTGCCTTCCCATGTCACCTTGTCGCCCCATGCGCTATTGAAGTCACGTATCACATGCTGGTGATAGAAAGTGCCTTTAGCACCAGATTGATCCTTTGCCTCTACATTATCCTCCGTCAGGTAGAGTGTGAGCAGAGCACTTTCCTTGTCGTAAGCATCGTTCGATTCGCCAGTAACAACAATCACCGCCTTGCTTTCGCTTTCGTTATATGCGACAGACACGTCGAGCTTGGCATCAGCCATTGTTTTATTGAGATACTTGCTTGCATATTTGCTTATTTCGGTTGCATTGCCCGGTATCACCACATTATCTTTCTGTCCCGTCGCATAAGAAGATTTGAAATCGGGCTCGCGGTTGAACATCATGGCTGGTGCGAATGTACGTCCTCCATCGTTAAAAAGATAGAGCAACTTATTGTCACATGCTTTTGTGAGCCAGTCGGTATAGTAGCCTGCATGGTGGCATACAGCAAACACGCGAGTAGGATCCGCCTCCTCAAGATATGTGTGCAGGAATCCTGCCACTCGCGGACAGTTGCCGCACTGCTCTGTAGTAAACTCCTCAATGCACAGGTTGCGCTTATACATGTTGGCAGCAACGCTGAGCTTACCCTCAGCCAGGGTGGTTGTACCACCATTCTTATGACCATTCACCTTGGTCACTTCAACCTTCACACTCTTCAGACCTTCTGTGCTGCCACATGGTATGCTTACCTTGAATGTACCGATTTTGTTATATCCAACCGATGGAGATATTGCGACATGTTGCTCGCTGCCTGCTACACCGTCAACACTAACAACATAGTCGAGACTGCTCACTGCCTCTACGGCGTTGTTTGTAAACTCTACGGATGTCTCAACATTACTATTGATAGCACCCTTTACGGTTCCGAAATCGCTGGGCATCACATCATATTCAGCAAAATCGCCCTCAACAAGCACCTGAATACTTATGTTATAACCACCCATACTGAAGTTGTACCAACCTGTATCATTGCCCAATTTGCAATAGACCCAAAGAGGCTGTTCAGCCAAGCCGTCTTTTACGGCAGAGAACGGATACGACTTTGTATCGGTATTACTATCAAACTGAGTATAAGTGTAACCTGCATACAGTTCTTCGCCTGCCTTGATTGGATAAGGCTCGCTGAACTTCACCTCGTTCCAACCAATCACACATTTCTCTACATTTGCACTTCTGCATACATCACCCGGCTTAGATGACGCACTTTTATAAAGACTAATAGAAGAGCTACCTATTTCCTCACAAAGTCCGAAACGCAGACCAACTATATTCTTGCCTACATATGGTTTCAGAATAGCTTCAGACAAACAGATTGCAACCTTGTTGTCTCCAGGATAATTGTAGATGCCCATGCCCTTGTGTGCAGCAGCTAAAGCATCCGAACTGTAGTAGCCCACCCAACGCTGGTTGGCAGCTATTCTCTTTGCCGCTTTGTGTACAACCGCACTTTGCTGTGCGAAGTACGGACTTTGTTCCACTACACCAACTCTTTGGTGCTGCACATCCACTTGTGCACTGGCTGCAAATGACATAGCCAAGGCAGCAACTGAAAGTAAGAATTTCTTCATAGATATGTATTTTTAATTATTATTCGCGCCAAAGGTAATGCAAAACGAAGAGAATACAAAACAATAAACAGTTTTTTTATTATTAAAACGCCATATTTTTAATCAATCTGTTACACAAACTATTATTTTATCTCCACCACTTCAAGCCTATCGCCATCAACACGGAAGCGCACGTCGCGGTTGGCGAACTCCATGCCGTACACCTTCGTGGGGTTGTCGTGATACTGCGGACGAGGGTCGAGCGCGAGCACTTTCTCGAGCGAGGCAAGCTCTTCGGCTGTAAACTCTTTAGCTAAATGGTCGGGAAAGACGACGTGCAGACGGCGCGTGGCAGTGGTATCGACAAAACCGCTGCGAGCATCGGGATGCGAGTCGGCATAAGTGACGTAAGGCTTTATGTCGTAGATAGGTGTGCCGTTCATGAGATCGGCACCAAGAACATGAATAAGCGGCCCGTCGGCTGCATCGTAGTCAATGCGGTCGATGCGCACGGAAGAAAGACCCAAGCGGTTGGGGCGGAAAGGCGAACGAGTAGCAAAGACACCCATCTTAGTGTTGCCGCCAAGGCGCGGCGGACGCACGACGGGGCTTGTCGCCTCGTGCTTGTTGGCAGAGAACTCCCACACGAGCCACAGATAGTCGAAGTCTTCCATGCCGCGCAGCGCATCGGCGTTGCGGTACTTCGGTACGAACTCTATCGTTCCGCGCAGCGTGTCGGCAAGTCCGCTCTGCTTGGGTATGCCAAACTTAGTGGCAAAGGGCGAACGGAAAAAAGCTACCGGTTCTATTTCCATCGTTTCAAGTTTTTATAAAATAGCATGGGAGGAAAGGGCTATGCATCTTGTGGACTGCGATATCATTACACCTTGTGGCTGCGATATCATTACACCTTGTGGCTGCGTGGGTATGGCAGGATGCCATACCCTCCTACACAAATGTCAACATATCAACATCTCAACACCTCACCATATCAACACCTCACCATCTCAATTCACCGTAATGTGGAAGCAGCCCTGCTTAACCTCGTACTTAACGAGACAACGCTTCTGCTCGCGCATATCGCGGAGCACCTCAGAGAGCACCCACTTCAGGGTGTCGTTGCGCACCTGTCGGCGGCGCGGTCCGTCGGGGTCTTCTACTGTGTGATAACGATTGTAGCAGATGTCGAACGTGGTGCCGTAGAGATGGCACGAGTTCTCGGTGGCGTTAGAGTTGCGTCGACGCAATTTCTGCACATCAGCCTTACTGCGCAGCACCGATGTCACAATAACCTTGTGTAGCGGTATCTGCTTGGTCTGCAAGCTGTCGAAGAAGTTCTTGCCAATGTCCTGCAACAATATCGCAGCACGTGGCACAAGATAAGGTATGCTGCTACGCATACGGTCGTCAATGTGATAGAACGGATTGCTGCCCACATACACTAACTCCGACTTACGCCGCTCGGCATCAGCACGGTCGATGACAGCCTTCACACCATGGCGCGCAGCAGCCACGAGCTGCACATCGTTCTGGTCGGGGAAGGTGTTGCCAAAATGAGGCACGCTGTATATGCGGTTCTTCACCGGCGTGCCGTCGGCAGCGAAGAAGCGCGAGGGACGACCCAACGGCTTGGGAGATAACGTCGGCACACTCGCCACATCTTTCTTTGAGATTGCGGTTGTCGACGAAGCCAAGACTGCTTTTGCGCTATCAGCTACCGTCATGCTATCAGCAACGACAGAACTATCTGCTACTGCGACATTGCTTGCTGGCGAAGATGCCACTTCGGGGTAGGCGCAACGCAACATGGCAAGCAAAACAACCGTCACGCCAAAACCCTGTAAGTATCTTTTAGAAGAAATATTCATCATAATGACTGCAAATTTAGACAAAATCGAGGAAAATACAAAACATGTGCTCTTGTTTTTATTGTTGATTATTTTGTATTATCTCCTATTTTCATTAACTTTGCATCCAAAATCGTACACTGAATATTTTGATAGAAAGACATATCATATTAGAGGATATCGACCCCGTAGTGTTCTACGGTGTTGGCAATGGGCATCTGCAGATAATAAAATCGCTCTATCCCAAGCTGCGCATAGTGGCACGCGACAACGTGATACGCGTGCTCGGTGACGAGGAGGAGATGGCAGCCTTCGAAGAAAACGTGGAGAAAATACGCCGTCATGTGCTGAAGTTCAACAACATCAACGATGAGGACATTCTCGACATCGTCAAGGGCAAGCAGACAAAAGCCGACAGCGTGAAGGGCGTTATCGTCTACAACATATCGGGCAAACCGATTAAGTGCAAGAGCGAGAACCAGCAACAGCTCGTGGATGCTTACGAGAAGAACGACATGATATTCGCTACAGGTCCTGCCGGAACTGGTAAGACCTACCTAAGCATAGCCCTCGCGGTACGCGCACTGAAGGAGAAAACTATACGCAAGATTATACTCTCGCGTCCGGCTGTGGAGGCTGGCGAGAAACTCGGCTTCCTGCCTGGCGACATGAAGGACAAAATCGACCCGTATCTGCAACCGCTATACGACGCATTGGAAGACATGCTCCCTGCAGTGAAGCTGCAGGATATGATGGAGAAAAACATCATACAAATAGCTCCGCTCGCCTTCATGCGAGGCCGCACGCTTAGCGATGCCGTAGTGATTCTCGACGAGGCGCAGAACACTACACCGGCACAGATAAGAATGTTTCTCACCCGTATGGGATGGAACACAAAGATGATTATCACTGGCGATATGACGCAGATAGACCTGCCACGCGGACAGAAGAGCGGACTCACCGAAGCACTCGACATACTGAAGGACGTGGAAGGCATCGGCTTCGTAAAACTCGGACAGAAAGACATCGTAAGACATAAGCTTGTGACACGCATCGTGAATGCATACGACGCTCACGACAAAACTCAAAATGAGGCTCACGACAAAACTCAAAATTTAAAATAGTTATGAAAGCACTTACAAAGACCGATTTTCATTTCGAAGGTCAGAAAAACGTGTATCACGGAAAAGTTCGCGACGTGTATGACATCAACGACGACGTGATCGTAATGGTAGCAACCGACAGAATCTCTGCGTTTGACGTAATCCTACCAAAGGGTATTCCGTTCAAAGGACAGGTTCTGAACCAGATTGCAGCCAAGTTCCTTGATGCTACAACAGACATCTGCCCAAACTGGAAACTCGCTACACCAGACCCGATGGTTACTGTTGGTTTGAAATGCGAGGGTTTCCGAGTTGAAATGATCATCCGCTCTATCCTTACAGGCTCAGCTTGGCGCGCATACAAAGAGGGATGCCGCGAGCTTTGCGGCGTTAAGCTGCCAGAGGGTATGAAGGAAAACCAGCGTTTCCCGGAGCCTATCATCACTCCGACAACAAAAGCTGATGAGGGTCACGACCTCAATATATCTAAAGAGGAAATCATCGCTCAGGGCATCGTAAGTGCTGAGGACTACGCTGTAATGGAAGACTACACACGTCGTATCTTCCAGCGCGGACAGGAGATGGCTGCACAGCGCGGTCTTATCCTCGTTGACACTAAGTACGAGTTCGGCAAGCGCGATGGTAAGGTATATCTCATTGACGAGATTCACACTCCCGACTCTTCACGCTATTTCTATGCTGACGGCTACGAGGAGAAGTTTGAGAAGGGCTTACCACAGAAGCAGCTCTCGAAGGAGTTTGTACGCCAGTGGCTCATCGAGCACGACTTTATGAACGAACCCGGACAGACAATGCCCGAAATCACAGACGAATATGCAGAGAGCGTAAGCGAACGTTATATCGAACTCTACGAGCACATCACTGGCGAGAAGTTCGACAAGACCGTTGAAGAGGGTGACATCGCAGCGCGCATCGAGAAGAACGTAGCCGACTACCTCGCTACACGTAAGTAGCAATACATAATGGGTGCAGAATATTGGATGTTGGAGACTTGGTTCACCGACATCTGATATTCTACACCCTACATTATTATATATACATACATATTATAATACGCACCAAGACATCGCTTCGCAAAATGTAGCGATAGGTGAAATATAACGAACAACAACAATGGTTTACGGACAGGAAAAGATAAAGCCCTACAACGACAAAGAAGAAAAAGGGGCGCAGGTGGAACTGATGTTCGACAACATCGCACACTCGTATGACAAGCTCAACCACCGCCTGTCGTGGAACATTGACAAGTTGTGGCGCAAGAAAGCTCTCAACCGACTGAAAGCTTACAAACCACAAAGCATTCTTGACATAGCTACGGGCACGGGCGACTTCGCCATACAGGCGGCACAAATACTGAAGCCGACGAAGGTGACGGGCACCGATATCAGCGAGGGAATGATGAACGTGGGCAGACAGAAGGTGAATACACTAAAGCTCGACAACGTGATATCGTTCGCCAAGGAAGACTGCATGGCACTCTCGTTCGAAGGCAACACATTTGACGCTGTGACTGCGGCTTTCGGCATACGCAACTTCCAGAACCTCGATCAAGGACTGCGCGAGATGTGCCGAGTGCTGAAGCCAGGCGGACACCTCTGCATCGTTGAGCTGACATCACCCGTTAGCTTTCCCATGAAGCAGTTGTTCAAAATCTACTCGCACACAGTGCTACCTGTCTACGGACGACTCATCTCTGGCGACAGTATGGCTTACTCTTACCTCACGGCTACCATCGAGGCGTTCCCACAAGGCGAGCGAATGGTGGAGATACTGAAAGCGGCAGGCTTCGCCGAAGCTTCGTTCAAGCGAATGACACTCGGCATCTGCACGCTCTATCTCGCAACAAAGTAAAGTGTCAACACCCCATCACCCCGTCAACACCTCACCCCATCAACACCTCACCCCATCAACATCTCAACATTCACACTATGGACAAGTACGGTTTAATCGGTTTCCCACTGGGACATTCCTTCTCCATCAGCTACTTCAACGAGAAGTTTACCAACGAGGGTATCAACGCTCGTTACATCAACTATGAGATTCCGCAGATAGAGGACTTGAAAGAGATACTCGCATCAAACCCAGAACTGTGCGGACTCAACGTCACTATCCCCTACAAGCAACAGGTAATACCCTACCTCGACGACCTTAGCCCCGAAGCACGCGCTATCGGTGCGGTCAACGTCATACGTGTGACACACAAGAATAAAAACGTTATACTGAAGGGATTTAACAGTGACGTAATCGGCTTCACACGTAGCATCGAGACAATGCTCGAACCTTACCATAAGAAGGCACTCGTACTCGGCACTGGCGGTGCTTCGCTCGCTATCAACTACGGTCTCAAATCGCTCGGACTTGAGACACTATTTGTGAGTCGTACGAAGAAGCCTGGCTGCATAACATACGAGGAGGTGACACCAGAACTGATTAAAGAGTACAACGTCATCGTCAACTGCACACCACTTGGCATGTACCCGAAGGCAGATACCTGCCCCGACCTGCCTTACGAGGCAATGGATTGCCACACCATACTTTACGACCTCATCTACAATCCGGACGAAACGCTTTTTATGAAGAAAGGCGCACGCTACGGGGCCAATACCAAGAACGGACTGGAGATGCTGTTGCTGCAGGCATTCGCAAGCTGGGACTTCTGGCATTGCAATGAATAGCCCTAAAAATAGGGTTGCCATAAGCAATAAATCACCGTAGACAATAAATCAAAACTCAGAAATAAAAATTCAAAACTCACAATATGGACACATCTAACAGATGTGAGCAGGTATTTTTCAAAAACCTAAGACATTAAACAGTAACGCCCGTGTTTACAACGTTTGCAAATGCTCAAACTTTCTTAAACGGAAGCATAATAAAGCAAAAACAATCACGAAACGTGCAAAAAACGTGCAAAAACAAGCGACATGATAAAAGTATCAATAAGGCTTGATAAAAGGTATCGATTAAAAAACGGCAAATTTCCTGTGCGCATAAAAATTGCGAGAAAAGAGAATGTCTTGTATCTGCCTACAGGTTATGAGCTTGAAGAAAACGAATGGGATGCCGAAAGCCAAAAGGTAATCAAAAGAGCGGACAGAAAAATCATAAATGCACGCCTCGCCAAACAATACTACGAGGCGTGCGAAAAATTATCGTCTTTGCAAAAAGAAGGAAAGCTGCGTTTTTACAACAACAAAAAACTGCAAGATTATTTGAATAATGAGTGCACAGATGAACAACTGGAGAACAGTCTTTTTAAAACTCAATTTCAAAACTTTGTGGCTACCAAAGAAAATGCGAACACACTGGAAATATACAATACGACTCGGCAAAGCATAATTGATTTTTGTGATTACGATACACTTTTACTCGAAGACATAGATTTTGATTGGCTGGAATCGTATGTAAGGCACCTAAAAAACAAAGGCAATAAAACAAATACTATTGCCACAAAACTAAGAGGCATTAAGGCTGTTGTTAATTACGCGAAAAAGAAAGGCATTATAAACTATTATGTATTTGACAGCTACAAGCTTCCGCGAACCGAAACCCCAAAACGCTCTTTGTCTGTCGAGCAACTGCGCGAACTACACTCTTTAAAACTTACAGAAGCACATGCTAAGTATCGCGATTTATTCTTTTTAATGTTTTTTCTCATGGGTATAAACCTTGTAGACCTATCAAGGCTTACCAACATAGAAAATGGGCGTGTGTCATACAAAAGAGCCAAGACAGGCACGCTTTACGACATTAAAGTAGAGCCCGAAGCGCAGGAAATAATAGAGCGTTACAGAGGCAGCGAGCATTTAATTTCGCTATTTGACAAGAAGGCGTACACAAATGTTATGAAAAGGTTCGAAGACGTGCTGAAAATACTTGGTAAAGAAATCGGTGTGCCCAACCTAACGACATACTGGACACGCCATTCGTTTGCTACTATTGCTTATGAAATTGGCGTACCTACGGATGTGATAGCCGATTGTTTAGGACATAAGTCTGCACATCGAATGACAAATATATACATACGCAAAGATGCGAAATTTGTCGACGAAGCAAACAGAAAAGTAATTGATTATGTATTATATAATAAAAGGTAGGGCAATTTGTTTGTCCTACCTTTTGTGCTTATATTGCGTTTAAAATTTGCAAATCGTGCGCTTCACCTATCACGCCTACGACGGGTATTCCGCAAGCGTCCGCCACACGGCGTTCCGTTTCACAGCCTTTTGAGCAACGCCATCGGTTCGGTACAACAATGCCGTCGCAGCCGAGGAGCAGGCGTAAGTCCTCTTTCATGTGCTCCGTGTACGGCGCAGAGTCGGATAAAGGTTTACTCATGGGATTGACTGCCTTGTATCCGAGAATTGTCAGTTCGTTTTCGACCCGTGCGAAGAACTTGTGTCGCTCGTTGAGATTGTAGCCGGTAATCGGTGATGATATGTATATTTTCTTTTTGCTCATTTTGTTTATCAGATTAAAATACCACTTCTTTGTAGCTTGATGTCGGCTTCTTGCCGGACAGGATTGCATTACCACAAGTAATCAGTCCGTTGTCCTCGTCATACGACGGAACGAACACGATTACATCAAATCCGTTTGCCTTCAAATCCTCTTCCACGTTCTTGTACGGCACAAACGAGTCGTAACCTCCACTTGTCTGAATATGGTTGGCTTCGCAGCTGTTTGTTCTGTGAAGTGGTGTAATCTTACACATGAACTTGCGTGGGTCAAACATCGAAGCAAGCACCTTGCCGTCAATGATAGAGTCGTCGGCAAGCGCGAAGTTAAGAGCGTACTTGCGACCGCACGGAAATGCGAGAGTGTCAGCAAGTTCTGCAATATCTCTCAATGGCAAGGCGTTACCCGAGAACAGATATTCTCGCTGTGCGTCGTCGGTAGAGTTTATGGAGAACTGCAAGCCTGCGTTTCCGCTGTAGTCGAGATTTTTTACCCTAACCCATTCACGAATAAAGTCGTTTAAGCCTCGATTACGCTTCGGAAGCATCGTACTTACTACAGGATGCACAAGCGATTTTCCGATGTAAGGAATAATATCCTCACGCAAGAAGAAACGTGCGTGCTCGATTACAGCCTCGTTCCATGTCGGCTCGCCCATACGTGCATAGTGTACATTGAGGCGTTTGGTGTGATTAACCTCCAGGTGCATACCTAACGCCATTGTTATCTCGTGACGCAGGTCGTTCAGAGTTACGTTGCGTCCCGGTCCGACTTTCGGCACGTCGCAGAACTTGCAGTTCATTGAACAGCCGTACTGTGTAGAAATTGTTATCACCCATTTTTCGGTTAGGGGCATCGGCTTTCCGTTCGGCACGCCATTCAGCTCTCTTGTTATGCCGAGGAAGTCGGCTTTGATATTTGCGTCTTTGCCATAGTCGGCTACTGTCAGAAACTCCAACACGCCTTTATCTCCTTTTGCGGTGTAGATTTCACCTGTAGGAACTTTGATTTCTTTGAGTATTTCCATTGTTATTTGATTTAATTTATAGTGTCTTAACCAATACTTTATATTCTTTATCCTCATCCTTGATTTTATAGCCATCATGGATAAATATACTTCCATCACTTGTTACAAGAAATTCTCCTCTTTTAAATTCACTTCTTTTTAACATATTTCTCTTCTTTTTTACTCTCCCCACTGTCACTGGGGAGAAATTGTTATTACTCAGTTACCAACTCCCAGTCCTCTGCAAATACATCACTCGAAGACGGAACCCAAGAGTCGGCACGTCCGTCTGGGTGCACTATAAGCATCTGATTGGTGTAAGCGATGTGTGGCTCAGCACGTGCCATAATGATGTCCTTGGCAGACTGGGGAAGTGACTGCATATTAGGAATAATGTCGGCTGTAATATGGGCTAGCACTTGCTTGACAACAAATAAACCTTTGCCATTCCAACCAGCTCTGCGGACAGCCATACCTGCTTTAAGATAAAGTACTGCCGTGCCGAATGTAAAATTGGACAGCATAGCTTTCATCTTATTTGCCTTTATAAATCTGTCTGCCAAGACAATGTAATATTGCCCCATCGCCCCTCTTTGCACAGTCAACAAAGCACGAGAAAGTGCGTCTAAAGCACTGAACTCATCCGAAGAAAGAAAGTTATCGCATTTATACATGCGTTTTTCAAGGTCTTCGAGCTCAAGAAGCATTCTGTTGACGAACTTTTCAGACGGCTTGTAAGCCTTCTCGAACACATCTGCCGGACTCCAAGACTGGTAACCACCTTCATACTCAACGAGGTAGCCAGCCTTATCCGTTTCACACTCTGACGGTCTTACGCCATTCTTCAAGAGCTTGCGCTCGTAGGCTTCGCCCATTGTCATAGGCATAGCCTTCACTGTCTTTGTTCCAGTGTACTGTTTCATTTCTTTGTTCATAGTTATGTTTGTTATATTGTTAATGTTTTCTTTTGTTCTCCTTTGCAAGTCTTCTCTCGTATGCTCTACGCTGTTGACGTGTCATACCGTCCTTTTTGGTTTCGTAAAACTCTAAAGCTTCACGGCATCTTTTTGATTCTTCCGTCTGCTGTTCTGGATGCTCCTTTAAAAGTTCTTGAAATTTCTCGAACTGCTCCTTTAAAATAATATGCTGCTCTGTGTATTCGTTGCGGAGCTGCTTTACTCTTTCCATATCCATAGCTTGCTATTTTACAAGTTCAAAATCGTAAACGAAAACCCAAGGATTGCTCTCCCATGTGTCCTTGCCGCTGATTTTGTCTATCAAAGCAGCGTAGGCTTCACGTGGGTCAGGGTAAGGGTCGTAGCTTACCCCCATCCGTCTTACGACATCATAACAATACCACCTCCCATTTGCTTTAGGATAGATACCTTCCGCTATGCAATCTTCATCGCTTATGTCTTGTAGATGTTCGACACAGATGTTAGTGATGCGAATATGATGGGGCATTAAGTCCGCACGGACAAACATCTTGTTGCTGCATCCTTTCTCGTATTTGATTAGCTCCAAAGGCATTCCGTTTTTACCACAAAGACGATAAAATTCATCGTCCTTTCTCAAATCTTCGTATTTTTGAGCGATGGCTATAGTTTCACCGAGTTTGTAAGCGGATTTGGCGAGAAGTATTCCATCGCCAAACAGACATGCTTTGCCTTTGTTTACTCCTTCTAAATCCTGCCTAACCATAATATCTCTCCATCTTCCTGCTGTATAGGCTACTCGTCTTGTCTGTGTCTTTCTGCCTTCGAGTACAGCTTGTGTTAAGCCGTACTTGTCGTTGAACATTATCTTTTTCATTTTTTATCGTTTTAAATCTCCGAGACAGACAAGCACGGCAAACTGGAGTTTTGCCAGGGTTTTCACCTGTAGTTTTATCATCATTGCGGATGTTCCTTGTCTTGATGATTAGCCCTGCCCAATAAATCAAGACTTGAAACCTGTGCTGAATTGTCTATGCGGTAATTGTACTTTTACGGCTACAGCAAATGCCAACCAGTCTAAAACGGCTCAACATCATACTGTGCCTGCTGCCACCGGAGATGGTTAAAAATGTTTTTTGAAAACTTTCTCTGCTTGTCGAAGTTTCATATTTATACTTTTAGTTTTGCGTTCAACCCCAGTGCCCAAAGAATATGTTGGAGTTCGTGCACGTATTGTATTTCTCTCAACTTTTTGCCGTCGAGGTAGGCAGCAAACTTATTTCCATCGACCTCGTACACGATATTAATGCCGAGGTCGTAATGGTAGAAGTCGTACCATTCCGAAGTGCCTTCCTTTTGATGCTGCTCTTCCTTAAACCCATTCTTTTCGAGGAGTTCAGGCGTGAGAGGTATACCTTCAATGTTATTACACCAAACACCGTGAGAGAACTCCCATTCTTCTCTAACAGTTTGAAGCAGACCAGCAATCTCCTTCTTGTCTTCACATGCCCATTCGGAGTCTATGGCTACAACCTCACAAAGTGCTCCTTTGGGTATCAAGCAGTTATCATTGCCGACCATTACAAGGTCGCCTATTTTTATGTCTTTTGATTTAATCATTCTTTTGAGTATTTAATGCTATTCGTAGATAAACTGAGAAAAACAGCCAGACAAAACCTACTGTTACTCTATCATCATGGCGTGATGCGCCGATAGCCGGCAGTGCAAAAAACTGCCAATGTTTTTTGTTAGCGAAGCAAAATGCTTTACACTCGCAGTATTTAGCTTTAGTCATTTTCCTATGCATTCTTTTGTAAATACTACTCTTCCATCTTTTTTGTCATAAGGGCAATTAAACACCTGAGGGCAAAGACCGCAGCTTATAATGTGACGTACGTCACATTTCATTCTTGATTTGTAGCTCATTTCTTTCTTCTTTTATTTGAGTTTTGAAGTGCTTGTCCGAAATCTTTTGGAGAGGCTACTGCGTCTGGAATAACATTGCATACTGATGGCAAATAATAAAACTGGCTTACGAATTTCATTTCTCACCTCCTTTCGGCAGCAAGTCCTCTATGTAACACCACTTAGTGATGCTATTATACGCAACAAACTTTGCCCATTCAATATCCGAGAAGACTCCATCTATGCCAACGTCCATAGTGCCTCTATCATCGAGCCATTGGTATAGGATAACAGCATTACCTTCGGGCTTTACACTTGCGTCGTGCCAAAGAGCTTTCTTAAACCATTCAACGCCATCTTCAAACGAGGCGCGACACGCTTCTTCTCTATCCAATGTGCTACGACACGGATTGAAATAATCAGCATTCATAATTGCTGCTTCTTGTATTTTCTTTTCGTCAATCATAATAGTTTTGTTTTAAAATTATCGTAAATTTCCAAGTCATTCCACCATTCTTCTCTGCCGAGTTCAACGTGCCTGTTTTCGGGCGTTTTTTGCTTCACAACTGCCTTTATCCACTCGTTAGGAACAACCGTATTAAACGATTGCAGTTCACTGCTTTTCTTCGTCTTGCCGTCAATGTAGAGGTAAAGCGGATAGTATTCGCCATCGAAGCGGTAGCAGAGAGCGTTGTGCAATGTGTTGTCCGCTTCGCTACGAAACGTAATTTTATAGCGGTTTCCTCTGTGCAGAGCTGCGAGTGCGTGCATAAAGTCCTTATAACCGACATGCGTGTTCTTCTTGCCGTTCAGTTCGTAGAAGTATCGCTCGAAGATGTCGCGTCGCATATAGAACCAAAGAAAGTCCATATCGTCGTCTGACATCTGTGGAATTGATTTATATACAATCTCCTGCCAGACGTGCTGCCGGAGGTGCGAACCTCTTGCGAAACCCTCAACCGCATTGAGGAAGTCGTGTCTACCTAAAGAAAGATTTATCATACTTAGAATTTTTCTCTTATTTTCTGATATTGCTTGGCAAACGTCTTTTCCGTTACCCATGCGCTGTATCGTGTGCGGTAGTAACGCTTAGGCTTGCCTGAAACAAGCCCTGTTGTGTCACGAGGGGTATTCACGCTCATGTATATCTTTGGCACGATGTCCGTTGACACATACGATGTGATATACTCATCCGCAAAAGCGATATGTCCTGTCTCGCGGAACTTGACATCTGCAAGCGAGAAGTCCTTTGCCATGTTAGCGTTATTTGGGTGATTTATTCGTGCCTAAAAGGTACTCGTTGCCCTCGTAGGAAACACACTGCTTATAGCCGCACGCGGTGGTAACGTAAGGATACTCACGTTTACTATCATAATGCGAAAAATGAGCGCCCCTCCATACACCGTATTCATCATCTCTCACTAAGACCTCTTGGAACGGCTTGAATGAACACTTAGGTTCAACAACCTTAACAGTCTCTACTTGCAACGTTTCGGGGTTGTACTTGCCGCCGTAATGCTTCTCTGCTGCTGCGATAAACAATGTTTTTTGTTCATCATTTGCCTTTACGAAACATTCTGTGTCGCACACTTCCTCTTCGCCAAAGGTGTGGTCTTTGTAGTAGTTGATTGTGGTGTTAAACTCTGTGTAATCATCATTTGCCCAGCCGTCGAAGACTGCTATCATTTCGTTGTGAGGGTTGCGTACTACGTCGCCATGCTTAAAGAACTTAGACCAGTCTCGCATTTCACAAGAAGGGAGGAGCATTACTTCTGTGTCTTCAATGTCGTCGTAATAAAAGCCGTTTTCTGTAAAACTTCCAAAGGGAGAGAGCGGGACTTTTGATAACACCTTAATAGGGAAGGTGTTATCAGATACTACTTCTTTAAATTTCACCTCACCAAACAGCGGCGAATACAGCTTTGTGCCTTTTGGCATATCGCGGAGTATTTCCGCAATGTTAATCTTGTTCTCCATTTTCTTGCTCCGTTTCTTTTGATTCGTATTTACGTATGTAGGCTTCAATTATTGCCTGCTGTAAGCCTATAAGTTTCAGCGCCTCTCGGTAGTCCGCCTTCAACTTGTTGTATATCGAATTTCTACCAGTGAAGTACCACATACCACAAACGCAGGCAAAACAAAGGATAAATAATGCTATTCCCATTGTTATTCGACTTTAAACTTGTTAATGTTGTAAATAGTTGTTACTATTGGCATAAGAGTCAAGCCACCAAGACAGGCGTCGCTGTTAGGATTGTCCTTGAAGTCGTACGATATTGTGCCACCGAAGCGTATCATCGTGACCTCAATCTCTCTGCCTTTGTATTTGTTGTTGAGTCTTGCAACGCCTTCTTTAAGGCGGTCGAAAAGCATTTCGGGGGTAAAGTCCTCACCGAAACCAAACTCAGCGTTTTTGAAGAACTCCAACCTGTATGCAAGTGCTTTCGTCTTTTTGTTGTGAACGCTACATTTCGGGCATTCGCAGTAAAATCTTTCTTCTGTCATATTATTGTATTATTAGTTTCTTAGTATGTGCGCCTTCACCACCTTGTGAGCAGCTCGTGGCTGCGCTTTGTTAAACTCTTCCACAAACCACCGCTCGTACTCGTCGTGGAAACGTGGCTTGTGTTGTTTCTTGCCTTAGAGAGGATAAATATCTGCGATAAATTTCTCTCCGTTGTCTAATGTCAGTACGGCTTTCATAGCTTACCAGTTATAAATCCCAGCTCCTTCGCTATTGCAAGGAAGTCGGAGAGTTTGTCGGGCGATACATCGGTCTTCTTGCCTCGCGAATAGACAACGCCATCTTCAACTTTGAAGTAGTTATTGCCATCCATGTGGATAAAATAAAGCTCACTTTCCATGTTACTTCACCTCCATATTGATTAAGTCGTCAAAATCTTCTTCCGACTTGCAGTCGTAGCAGTAAGTCAGCCTGCCGTCAGCTTCCTTTGTGAGCATCATAATGCTGTTGCCGCTGCTAAGCAAGTCTTGAAGCATATCAATACGAGGATATATACTTACGCTGTTGCTCTTGCTAAACCAACGAACGCCCGAAATATAGCTTGTGGTGTAGAGCATATACTGTTCGCTTACGCCCTTTTCGTAAGAAACAAAGATGTAATCATCTCCTTTTATGATAGACCACGCATTGCGCAGCCTGTCAATAAATGTCTTGATTGTTTTCTTCATATCTGTTGTTACATGTTAAAGTTAACTTCCTCGGCAGGAACAATTTTGAAAGACTCGACGTTCTCGAAGCCCATATCATCGCCATTTACGGTTATAATATCCATTGTTTTGTCGTAAGCGTTTGGGTATATCTCGGATATTGTTTCCGCTGACATAATAGTCGGCATGGCGTCACCTTTCTCGAACACCAGAAGAAAATAAGGTTTGTTGTTTTCGTTTGTCATATTATTGTCTTTTTGTTACAATTTCCAGTGCTCCAAGCAAAGTCTTTTCGCTAATTCCGTTGCCAGATGCAACGCCATCTTCCTTGATAGAATTGAGAGCTTCTTTGAGGCATGTGGCATCAGAGGTGAGTTGTTTTATGAGGACACTCATTTTCTCGTCTACATTTCTCACATCGTCACGATTGGCGTTTACCGAGGTTAGTATCTTGACGCAACACTCCTCGATATAGTCCTTTAACGTTGCTTCGTGCTCCTTCTTTATCTCCTCGACAACAGCCGACGAACGAATAGGGTATGTGGCAAAGTTGCACCTTATTCTGTCATTTGATGTTTTTTCGTTTCGGATGCGCACATCGCGTAACTCCCTGGAACAGCTACCTATCTTTACAAGATAAACTCCTTCGCCATGTGGGTAATAGTCAAGAAAATAGCGTTCGTTCCCAGTAAGGGTTTCGCTTTCTTCAATTACACCCAAAATCGGTATTCTTACTTCTTTTTCCATGAGTTTGTTTTCTTTTGTTTCGCCAGCATACGTTGTACGCCCTACGTTCAGCTCGCGTCATGCTGTCCTTTTTAATCTCGTAGGCTTCTTTATCCATTGCTTTCATAGATTAAAGTTCATTATATTCGTTGTATTTCGCAGAGTTTCCGTGAAGAAACCCGATTGTATAGCCTAACGAACCCACCATGAAGGCGACGTAGGCTACGAGTAGTATTATTCTAATTGTTGTCATAAAGTGCATAATTTCAAATCTTAGTTTTTCAATATTAAATATATACCATATTATAGTACGACGTATTTGTTGGCGTATATTTTATATATCCAGTTACGATAACTATAGGTATAGTTTGTAAGTATGTCTTCTGTGTATTTTGCAAACATGCTAAATCTTTTGGCGATATTGCGCATTTTCTTTACGATACCATAATTCGCTGCGAATTTTACTATTTGCATTGATTTAAAGATAGACATACCTATTTTTGCCGCCATATATTTGTATGAAATACCTCTGTCTATAAATCTTCTGCCATAACCAAAACGATTACAAGTTTTCACCGCTTCCGTATATTCTTTCTTAGAATGTGGGTTGCGCTTCTGCTGAATCATTTGTTCGGCAAAGTTTTTTCGACGCTGTATTTGTACAAGCAACATTGCGACTAAAACATTTTCTAAATTCTTGATTTCTTGTGCATAGGCATTCTTTTTTAAGTTTACATCAGGTTTAAATTCAACACTCGGCAGGACAACGTTGCGGTGAGCGGTATGACTGTGCAACGATTTGAAAACGAGGTGCTTTTTATCAACGCCCGTTTCTTCAATCAAGCCCATGCTGCGCAAAGTAGCTAATCTTGCCTTTATAGCGTTTACGCTTACGCCTGTTATATCATGTAATTTGTTAATATTCCAATTCTTAATGATAGAATTGCGAGAGTGCGCTTTTACAAACAAAGAAAACGCTATCGCCTTTCTTAAATCGGAATTGCGATACATTTGATTTATTATATATCTCTTTACTTTCATGTTTGTAAAAACAAAAGCGACAAGGTTGTGTACTTACCTCGCCGCTTCGTATTTAATGCGTTTGTAAAAACGCGCCTAAATCCATGTTCGACACTTCACGATGTACACGGGTCGTTAAGTGGTGCATTGTAGCAATACTTTTGCTTTTGCACGCCACAAAATTAATAAAACATTCTCAATCTTAATAGCTTTCTATTAATTATTTATAATATTTTAAGAGTTTGTATTGAAATTCTATTAGTTTTCACTAACTTTGAAGCGATAATTATTAAATTTATTGCTTATGATGTATTCACAAACAGAACAGTACCTTTGGGCTGACCGCATTCTAAATGCCGTTTGTGCGGTTGGTGGCATAACCTTTATGCAACTGGTGTCGGAGATTAAAACGGCGAAAACTAACGAGCTTCGCGGCTTGTACTGTCTTATAACAAGAGATTATAACATTCATCCCGAACGCGCCGCACGGCTTATTTCTCGCACAAGGCAGAATGTTATCAACCAGACACGCAGATACTGGCAGTATATGCAAGCTAAAGACAAAACTATCGTGAGTTTATACAACAAAATCAAGGACTACCTAAAACAATACGACAATGAGAAGGGATTATGATGTAACAATACCGGATATGCTGTTTCCAACGGACAACGAGCTGGAAATACCTACGCTCGACATTAACATGCAGGCTCGCGAATGTCAGATACCATTCCTCTGCTTCGGCGAGCAAAAGCGCACGTACAACATGAATGGGCAAGGAACGCTGCATTTTTATACTGATGACTATCGCTTCACATCGGTATACGAACACCCTGAAAAGATATTTAAGCAGCACCGCCCTGCGAATATCGTAGAGCCAAACTTTTCGCTTTACAACGAAACGCCAATATCCTTTGGTATGCAAGCTCTCTACAAGAAGCGATGGATTGCTCGCGCGATGCAATCCCGAGACATCGGAGTATTCGTCGACCTTAACGTGGCGCAGAAATGGTACCAGCTAAACATGCTTGGTGTTCCGCGTGGCTGGCAGGCTTTTGCGACTCGCGGTTATTCGGACAGACTAAACAATCTCGCGTTTGAATTGTCAATCGCCAAAGACTGGGCGCTCGGCAAGACCCCTTTGTTTGTGATATACGGCGGTGGCAACGAGTGCCGGCGGTTCGCCCAAGAGAACGGGTGCGTATATATCAACCCTGTCGTTACAACAAAAAAGAAGCTTGAAGCCGTAAAAAAGATACAGGAAGGCGTTGCGTTCTTCAACGAGGAGTTTTCTTTGAAGAAGGAGCTGGAAAAGCTCACACCGTTCACGCATCAGATAGAAGATTATTCCAAGATGAATAAACAAATCGGAGAAAACAAAGAAAGTTTATCCGAGAACGAATAGGATTTGTGTTCATATTAACAAAAGCAGTACCTTTGCTTGAAACATAAGCAATAGGTTAAGTTTAGGGAGACTGGCTCGCGAGAGTCGGTCTTTTATTATATATATTATTGTAGTGTACCTGTAAAATGTTTAAAACGTCTTAAATATTAAATTTTTCTTATTAATAATTTTGTTGTTTATTAATAATTTATTAATTTTGTGGTATTAAAATTAATAGCTTAATAAAAGGAGATACAACAATGTTTGAATTATCACAAAACAAAATCAAATTCGAGCTTACAAAAAGAGAGCTCAGAAAGCTCAACACGCTCAAGAACAAGGTAGCGAAGCTTAACAACGACCTTAGAGAGTATTTTGATACTTGCGGTGAAATGTCGCTGCCTGACATCGAGTGTACCTGCATAGGTTACAGCCCAATGGGTCTTGTAGACACGCAGGACATCAAAGACAAGGATGGTAACGTGTTTGGCTTTCGCGCCTACGTTGACGACCTTGAAACAGCGGTTGTCTATGTTGAGGAGGAAGGCGAGATATTTCTTAGCGGTTGGGAAGAACTCGAGGATGATATTAAATATCAGCGTCGCAGACTCAACAAGGCTTGGAGAATTTTCAAGTCTGAGAATCCTGACGCGGAACTTGAACGTGACGACGACGAGGATTAATTGTTTACACGGGGTAGGCGCAGCCTCCCCCCCCTTAATTGATTATATTATTAACTTTGTAAAATAAAAAACAAAAGATTATGGCAAAAGGTGGAGGTTCAACAAGAACGGTAAGCGCAAATAATGCGAGCGCAAGCAGAACAAACAGCAGTGCGAGTGCAAGCACAAAATATAATGCTGAGTATGTCAGTGCAAAAACAAAAGAAATAAATAGTTTTAAGCTGCCAAAGCAAAACGATTCTGAATATATACGCATTAAAGATGTAGAATATCGCATAAGCCATCAGAGCACGTACGACAAAAGACATATCGTTGACATTGTAAGAACTTCAGATGGATATTCTTTTGGTCGTAATGTGTTTACCAATAGTGGTTCCTATGGTATGGCGATTACAAGAACGAAATCACAGGTTCAAAAGGCAATACGGAAAGAGTTGTTAAGTTTATTAAACGAATAAATAAGTAAAACAATGGCAAAAAATGGAGGGGGCACACGACGCATAGGAGCCAACAAAGCGAGCATGAGCAGGACAAGTGCAAACAATAACACTACTCGCAGTAACAAAAAGGGGAAATTTGACATACGAGGCTCTTTGCTTGAAAGAGATAAAAATGGCAATGTTACCATTAACGGATATACTTTTAAATGGGACGACATTGAGAAAAACAGAGGCGATTTATCGCGTGACGAATATCTTACAAAACAACAAAGAGAATTAGTTGATACGGACAGAGATAACATAGAAAAACAGCTTGAAAAAGCAGACTTTAAACATACAGGTACATACAAAGAACGTAGAGGTGAAGTATACACTTATGAGCTTGAAACAAAAATAGGCAAAGCGCGAATTGTCTCGGAAGTAAGTTTTGGTTTTGAGAGGTACTACAGTGTTGAAGTTTACGCTGCTAATGGTATGCAATGGCATGACGTTGTAGGCGCAATGAATTCTCTTAGTAAAGCACAAAGTTATATCAAGCGCAAACTTGCTGGACGCGAAACCGATAGAGATTATTATTTCAACCTGTATCATCGTTAATTAAAGCACGAAGTACAGCAGCTTACATAACAAACGTTAATAAATTGTGAGAGCGTAGCACTATTTTAGGTGCTGCGCTTTTTGTTTACACAGAAATTTATAAATCCTTATAAACCCCGTTTAATCTGCTTAACTTTGCTTTAAATCATTATAAAACCGTTTTAATATGGCAAAAAAGCAGAATAACACGCTCAATGAACTGGGCGTTAAAGAGCGAATAAACCTAAGCTGCCTGGAGCTTAATGAGGGGCAGATTGTAGGCATTCCAAAGAACCCTCGCTACCTTAAAGGCGAAGAACATGACAAGCTAAAGAAATCGCTTAAAGACTCGCCAGAGTTGTTGCAATACAAGCCGCTTATGGTGTACGCTATCGAAGGCGACAAGTTTGTTGTTATTTGCGGCAACATGCGCTTGCGTATTTGTCAGGAACTGCACAACGAAGGCGTAGAGGGTTTTGACGCGCTGCCTTGCTTTGTACTCAACAAGGACGTGCCCATTGCCAAAATCAAAGAGTATGCTATTAAGGACAACGTACAGGCTGGTAACTGGGACTGGGACGAGCTTGCCAACGGAGATTGGGAAGTAGACGACTTGCAGGACTGGGGCGTTAACTGCTCATTTTTACAACACGATGATGCTGAAAACTTAGATGGTTTCTTTGAAGAAGTTGAAAGCGGAGAAGCAAAAAAAGAGAAAAAAATAGAAATCAAAGTCAGTATCCCTGAAGAAGAGGAAGATACTAAAGATATTATTAAACAACTCATTGAAGATGCTCTTGTAGAATACCCTAATGTGAAAGTTGAATAAAATGAAGATTTATCTTGCTTGTACGAATTGTATTCAGATAGAGGATTTAATGGAAGGAGCAGACATACTGGCTGCATATCCATATATAAAAGGGAATCCTCAATTAATCAGTCTGATACCTAAGATGAGAAATTTCATCTTAGATAGTGGCGTGTTCACTATGATTAATACGGGAAAGAAATTCAACCTGGATACCTATGTAGAGGAATATGCTCATTTTATCAAAACCCACAACATCAAGCAATATGTAGAACTTGATGTTGACCAGATTATCGGCGTAGAGAAAACCAGAGCTCTCCGAAGAAGATTGGAAAGTATTGTAGGTTATAAATCGATTCCAGTGTGGCATACTATAAGAGGTAAAGAATCATTTATTCAAGATTGTAAGGATTATGATTACATTTGTCTTGGCTATTTTCTGACAGAAGGGTTAAAAGCGCAGCTTACAGAAAAGTACGCAAAAGCCTTTGTTGATACAGCCCATAGGCATAAATGCCGCATTCATGGGCTTGGTTTTACTAAAGGAGAGCTTTTGAAAAAGATACCTTTTGATTCTGTTGATTCTTCATCGTGGGCGGCAAGTAGAAGGTATGGGTGTTGTTTTGAATTTGATGCCCGAAACGGCACAGTAAAATTCTTACAGAGAAGAAAGAATCAAAGAATGAAGAATGCCCAAGCGTTAGGAAGACCTGCATTTATCGAGTGGAGAAAGTATCAAGATTATGCTTACGAGCATATGAACCCTATATGGCAATAAGAAAATAATAGTATTAAAAAGTAATATAAAATTATGAGTAGAAATCAGAAAGAATTAGAAGGTGTTACCCTTCTTGGAAATCAGAACACAAAGTACGAGACAGATTACAATCCTTCTGTTCTCGAAACTTTCGTCAATAAGCATCCGCAGAGCGAATACTTAGTCACTTTTAACTGTCCAGAGTTCACTTCTCTTTGCCCTAAGACAGGACAGCCTGACTTTGCAAAGATTATCATCAACTACATTCCTAACGAGAAGATGGTAGAGAGCAAGAGCTTGAAGCTTTATCTTTTCAGCTTCCGCAACCACGGCGACTTCCACGAGGACTGCGTCAATATCATCAAGGAAGACCTTGTAAAGCTGATGAACCCTAAATATTTAGAAGTTATCGGTATCTTTATGCCAAGAGGCGGTATCTCTATCTACCCTATGGCTCAGTATGCAGACGAGGAGCATAAAGTACTCGCTCGACAGAGAATGTTATCATGTTTTAAGAATCAGTAGTAAAATCAGTTAAGTATGAAAGATTCGTTGATAATTGTATCAGGAGGAATGGACTCGGTAACTCTCCTGCATGAGAAGAAAGAGAGTATCGCTCTCGCAGTATCTTTTGATTATGGCTCTAACCACAATCAGAAGGAGATTCCTTTTGCTAAATTACATTGTGAGCGACTTGGTATCGAGCATATCATCATTCCACTCGGCTTCATTCATGATTATTTCAAATCCTCTCTCCTTGAGGGTGCAGAAGCTATCCCCGAAGGTAATTACGACGATGAGAATATGAAGTCAACTGTAGTTCCTTTCCGTAACGGCATCATGCTCTCTATCGCTTGCGGTATCGCAGAAAGTAATGGATTAAAGAAAGTGCTTATCGCTAACCATTTCGGCGACCACGCTATCTACCCAGACTGCCGCAAGAGCTTCATTGATGCCATGTCAGAAGCAATGAAGAATGGTACTTACGAGGGTATCAGCATTGATGCTCCTTACACCAACATTACAAAGACTGATGTTGCTCGCCACGGCAAAGAGCTTGGTATTAACTACGCTGAAACTTGGAGCTGCTATAAAGGCGGTGAGAAACATTGTGGCAAGTGTGGTACTTGTATGGAACGCAAAGAAGCTCTCCGTGATGCAGGTATTGTAGACTCTACAGAATACGAGTAATGGCACACAAACAGCAAGGCAATACAAGAGCGGTTACTCCTACAACAAAAGCGATACGTGCTTCAGGTATAAAATACAATCGCCTTCTTGAAAGCGGAAACTATGACAAAAATTTGTCTTTCTACAACAGCTCAACGGGAGGTTATCTGTTGTATGCAAAGGGAAGAAAGATGGATAATATGGAATATAATGCCGCAACGTATTTGGCAATAAAAGGCTACCAAGTTAAAATGACACCTGAAGGTTCCGGCAAATATGCCTTAGCTATTGTTAATGGAAAGTCAAGATATGGTGATGGTTTTATATCATTAACATCCTACGAACAGAGAAGCTCGACACCGATAAATGATGCAACAGCAAGAAAGACTGTAGAAAATGCTATAAATCATGCAAGGAAGAAAGGCGCAAATATTGCCGTATTATTTGATTATAACAGAGCTTTTAAACTCTCCGACATCACTCACGGAACAAAACATTATGAGGATGGCTACAGGGATGCCAAGCATAGTTCTGTTAAAACACTAATAGTTGTAAGTGGCAGAGGAAATGTTCACGAATGGGAACTGTTTAAATAAAAAATGATACGGTCAGAATATCCCATGCCGTATCGAGCAGAGCAAACTGGAACGAGGATATTTCGTCTACCCAGAACACATAACTCGCCACAAAAATAATTATAAATATTTGAATAACAAAATAAAAATACAAAAATATGTTCTACGTTTCAAAAAAAATGGAGATAGCGGCTTGTCACAGGCTTAATCTCTCTTACGAAAGCAAATGTGCAAACTTGCATGGTCACAACTGGATTGTGACTGTATACTGTAAAGCTAAAGAGCTTAACAAGGATGGTATGGTGATGGACTTTAAGCATATTAAGCAGAAGATTCATGATTACCTCGACCACGGCAACCTTAACGCTTTGTTACCTTTTAATCCTACGGCTGAGAATATCGCAAGGTGGATTGTTGAGCAGATACCTCAGTGTTACAAGGCAAAGGTACAAGAAAGCGAAGGTAATATTGCCGTATATCGCAAAGAGGAAGATATTAACGAAAAGGAGGAATTGTAGTTATGGCAAAAACATATAAAGTAAACGAAATTTTCTATTCGTTACAAGGCGAAGGACGATGGGCAGGACGCGCGGCTGTTTTTGTCCGTTTTTCAGGATGCAATCTCTTGTGTCCTTTTTGCGACACAGACTTTCATTCTTACACAGAATACACAGCGAAGCAGCTTGTTGACGAAATAAAAAAGACCGCGCCTGAATGTAGATTTGTTGTGCTGACTGGAGGCGAGCCAACACTACAAGTAGACGATGTTTTAACTCGCGCTTTGGTTTACGAAGGTTATTACATCGCGATGGAAACCAACGGAACGCGAAAACTGCCGGCTAATATTAACTGGGTAACATGTTCACCTAAATACGCTTATTTAGCAAATGCTAAGCCCATCATTACAAAAGCACACGAAGTAAAGGTAGTTTTTGACGGTACGCACAAAGTTGACGATTACGGCATAAAAGCACATTGTTTCTATGTTCAGCCTTGCGATGTAGGCAATGCGAAAGAGAACGCTGACATCTTAAAGAAAACCATCGAATTTGTTAAGGCAAACCCTAAATGGCAGCTCTCCTTACAGCAACAGAAGATAATCAATGTAAGATAGTAACAAAACAAAATCATGAACAATAAAGTAAAAATAACATACGACTGTTACAAGGTCGTGATCGCGGAAATAGCACGCCAAATCAAAAAGAAAGAGCGTTGTTACAAATCAATATACCCAATTCCTCGAGGTGGTTATTTTACCGCTATCGAACTTTCACGACTGCTTAACACACCCATTGAATGCGACAAAGCTAACATCGACCACACTACTCTTGTCGTAGACGATATTTGTGACAGTGGGAAAACCATAAAAGAGTTTGACGGTTACGATACAGCTGTCGCTTTCGTAAAAGAACGTTCTTTAAACAAAGTAAGCTTCTTTGGAAGAATCGTGCCAGAAAACGATTGGCTTGTGTTCCCCGATGAGCACGAAACAACCGTAGAGGAAAACATAACACGAATACTGGAGTATATCGGCGAAGACCCTACCCGTGAAGGTCTTGTTGGTACACCCGACCGCATTATACGAATGTGGGGCGAGATATTCCGTGGCTACGACAAAGGACAGAAGCCTAAGATTACAACATTCGACAACGGGAAGGACGGCATTACGTATGACAATATGGTCGTAGACGAGGGAGATTTTTATTCCATGTGCGAACACCACATGATGCCATTCTTTGGCAAGTATTGGTTCGCTTATATCCCCAATCCAAAGGGCAGAATACTCGGCATTTCAAAAATTGGACGTGTAGTCGATTATTGTGCGGCTCGTATGCAAATACAGGAGCGTCTTGTGCATGACATTGTAGATATGCTTGCAAAAGCTCTTGGGGACGAAAACCCACCGCTTGGTATGGCTCTTGTTATGCGAGGCGAGCACCTTTGTAAAACTATGCGAGGTGTAAAAAAGAAAGGTAAGATGATGTCTTCATACCTTGTCGGTGCATTCAAAGAAGATGCACAGGTTCGTAACGAGTTTATGCAACTTGTCAACAAAAGCAATTATGAGTAAGCCTTTACCCATCAGAACAACCATCGAGCGTGCGCTCAACATTAACATTTCATCATCGCTGCCTGCAAAGGACAAGGTGGCGGTGATGGAGTGTTTGCTAACGTTGAGCGCAAGTGAAATAAAGCGCATAAACGAGAGTGATAAAGCGACTGCATTTGTAAGCCTATGCGCTAATATACTCCGTCGTGGCGAACTGATGGAGTATATGCAAATTCTTGAAATGTGCCGTAAAACGGCTTTAAACAGTGATAAACGTGCTTAAATGTATGATAAACACGTAATGAAAGGAAGATATAAGGAGAAAGGAAAATAATATGGCACTATCAAAAAATGAAAGTAAGCGCAGAAAACAACTTGCCAATCTTGAAAAGGGCAAGTTTAAAAAAGGCGAGATTACCAATCCTAAAGGACGACCGCCCAAGCCTAAAACGATGACGGCGTTCATAGCTGAAATGAAAGAAAAAGGCTATGAAGTACCGACCTCGCAGACTATAGCCGAGTCATTTCTATACATCGCGACCCTTCCTGAGGACGAGCTTAAAGCAGTTCTCGCTGACAAGACACGTCCTATGATGCAGCGCATTGTTGCTAAGGGTATACTTGACAAGAAGGGTATGGACATACTCGAGCGTGTTGTAGATAGAGCTTACGGCAAAATACAGCGCATCGACCTTACAAGCAAGGGCGAGCAAATCAAGCAGGACCCGTTGCAAATACACGTCATTTCAAACACAGAGGAGTACAACAAGGTTCTTGCGGAGATACAAAAGGAAAAAGAACGCAAAGAGGCACAATCGGATAAAGAATAAGATATATTACACATGCCACACGTATTTTTAGCAAAGAACTACATGAGAGTAGATGCTGCCAAGAAAGCAGGATTTACGACCGTATCATTACAAGGAAGCTCGCGCTCCGCGAAAACATGGTCGGTTGTGCAGTTTCTTTGTATCTATTGCTTTAACAACGCCGGAACAACAGTTTCCATAATACGTGCCGGTATGCCCTCAATCAAGCGTACTGTATACCGCGATTTTAAGAACGTGATGCTTTCTTTGGGTTGGTGGAATGACAAGTCAATGAACAAGTCGGAGTATGTATATACTTTCCCTAACGGCTCTTGGATAGAATTTTTCTCTACCGACAACGAGCAGAAAGTGCGCGGTTCAAAGCGTAAAATACTATTCGTGAACGAGGCGAACGAGCTTTCATTTATTGAGTGGCAGCAGCTACAGATGCGTACTACAGAGTTCTCCATACTCGACTATAACCCTTCATTTTCTGAAGAGCATTGGATAAACCAAGTAAACGAGGAAAAAAATACTTATTGGTTCATATCTACATATAAAGACAACCCATTTCTTGAGCAGAAGGTAATTGACGAAATAGAAAGTCTTAAGTGGAAAAACCCGAGCCTGTGGCGCATCTACGGACTCGGACAGCGTGCGATTGTCGAAGGACTTATTTTTGAAAACGTTGTTGTTAGTGATTATATTCCAGTTGAAGCTCGCCGCCGCAAATGGTACGGCATCGACTTAGGCTATACCAACGACCCGACGGCGATTGTCATGGTGTGCGTATATGGGAACGACATGTATATAGACGAGGTGTGCTATCAAACCAAAATGCTCTCAGACGACATAATAAAAGCTTGCAAAGATGTGCGAGATGCGCCCGAATTTATCTGTGAGAGTGCCGATCCTCGTCTTATTGACGAAATATACAACGCCGGCATAGACATAAAGGCTGTGCAAAAGTTTCCTGGTTCAATCAAAGCAGGCATTATGAAGATGCAACAATACAGAATACATATCACTTCGCGCTCGACAAATATACGCAAGGAGTTTAAAAACTACACATGGCGACAGGACAAGGAAGGCAAATGGCTAAACGAGCCAATAGATTGTTATAATCACGCGATAGATGCCTGTAGATACGTTGTATTACAAAAGATACTGGGAGCATACAGCAATGGTATGAGCGCAAGCGATATACTTGGAATAATTTAAAACAAAAAAATAGTGTAAGGACGAGCTTTGTTAAACTTTCGAGCTTGCACTTCTGTGACCTTAAAATATTTTATCATAATGACTTTCTCGCAACCAGTCGGCAAGCTCTCTGATTGCGGTTGCAAGCTCGATTGCGGTTGGTTCGCGTCCGTCGGCGAGGAGCGGCGTGCAACGCACCGTGTCGTTAAACCTGTGGTTTTCGAAGCGCAGCACGATGCCGTTCTCTGTGTCGGTGGCTACCCAGCCGTCTTGCATTTCCTTGGACGGCTGGAGTACAAATCTTTCTTTGCTCATTAAACGATTGTTTTTATTAATCACAATAAAACTGTTCTGTTTCATAAACGGTATTCTTGAACTCCGCAACGTCGCCGTCCTCGTCAAGAATGATGTAGTTATCGCCTTCGTAGACTTCATAACGGAAGTTGTTGCTGCGACCTTCATAACAGTTGTCGCCTGCGCAAACCTCGTCGTAGCCCTTTGTGTTCTCTGTACAATAGGCTTTGGCTTCGTCCAATGTGGCAAACTCCGCAACCTTGTTGCACTCAACGTTGTTATTGTAATATACGCTGTATTTCTTCATAATATTGACTTAACCGTGTTGTCGAGGGCTTAGGTGTTTACCAAATTTCTTCTGCTTCAAACTCCACGTTACCATCCCAGTCGAAGGAATCCGTGTTCTCTTCGTCCTCAGGAGAAAGATAATAGTATGCCGTCAGTTTCCAACCGCCAACCTTTACCGGGTCACCTGCATACTCAGCCTTGCCAATATGTGAAGGAACCTCGTAAGATGGATACATGACTCTACTGGTAGGCTCTGCGTTTGTTTTCATCGCCTTGTTGACGGTATCCTCGCCAAACTTATCAATAGCTTCTTCTTTGCTTAACTTCTTCATAATATTTCGCTTACCGTGATGCGTAGGGCTTAATCTGTTAAAATTTATTCTTCGCAAACCTTAAGGCTTCTTTCATTGTGTTGGCGTAAACCGCAAGCTCCTGCGAGTCTTCATCTTTTGAAACAGCAGCTTTTACAGCCAAGCCTTCTGCTTTGCCATTGAGTAAATAATAGTAATGATTTGCTTCCTTTTTGTCGGCGTATGTATCGTGCACATCGCCGTGCTTATCAACTATTACGTAAAACTGATAAAACTTGTTCATTGTTGTATCTCCTTTTGTTAAGTTATTAATTTTAACACCACAAAATTAATAATTTATTAATAGACAACAAAATTTTTCTGTTATAATTTTCCACTTTTTAGACTTTTTAAGGCTTCGCGAATTGTTTACACAGCGTTTAAGCTTTTAGACCGCTAATTGTGTGGGTTTTGTAACTTTGCTAACAAAGTTAGCAAGATATGAGAAAAATTACAGAAATACTTTCAAATAGCGACGCGAACACCGTGCACACGTTGCTAACGGCACGAAAACTGCCATTCCATCGTAGCTTTGAGGAACTTATGCGCCAGTGGGATCCATACAAGCACGATGTGTTTGACGAGAGCAAGCGTAAGAAGAAGAAAATCAAGGTGCCAACAGGACAAAAAGACCCGATGGACGGAAACCCTATTTACAAAGATGATTTTGTAGATAGGGTAAGAATCGCCCTGCCTACACAGAGAGTGGTTGTAAACCGTCTCGTTGGTTTCATGCTTACGAATCCCGTGACATACAAGGCGAACTCGCACGGCGTTGTGCTTAAGACACTTGACAACAAGCAGCAGCAGCTGTATGACGCTATCATGCACTGCTATCATGACAACAAAATGAAATATTTTGACAAAAAGCTTGTGCGTACTGTGTCTTCACAGTGCGAGGCGGCAGAGCTGTGGTATATGACGACAGATGAAGACGGAAGGCTGGGCGGCGAGATACGAGTACAGCTACTTTCGCCCCAAAACGGCGACAAGCTTTACCCTCATTTTAATGACCAGCATCGCATGGATGGCTTCGGTCGCGAATACTTGGTGTTTGACGAGCTGGGCACTTCGGAGCAGCATTTCGATGTATACACGGATAGATATGTCTACAAATACATCAATAATGGTTCAGGTTGGGTTATATATGAGGTTAGAGCGCACGGCTTTACTAAGATACCGGTAGTATATTACTACCAATATAAAGCGGAATGGGCTGACGTACAATGGGCTGCGGATAGAGTCGAGGTGTGTATTTCTAACTGGGGCGACACTAACGACTATTTCGGCACGCCGAAATACTTTATACAGGGCAGACTTGAAGGTTTTGCGGAGAAAGGTGAGCAGGGTGCAGTCTTCCAAGGTGGAAAAGACACAAGCATGAATGTTTTATCGTGGGATCACTCGCCCGAGTCTGTAAAGGGAGAGATAGCATATTTGTTTAATATTATATTCTCATTTACCCAAACGCCCGACATTTCATTTGAAAACATGAAGACGCTGGGCAACAATACGAGCGGTGCTGCCATTCGTCTTATGTTTACTGACCCGTTCATAAAAGTCGGCAACAAGACGGAGCTTTACGGCGAGATGTTCACACGTCGAAGCAATATCGTCGCGAACGGCATTTGCAACGCTGGCATATACGTTAAAGGCATTGATGCAAGCGTAGCGGAAAACATAGACTTTGAACCAGTATTCGAACCTTATGTTCCTAAAAACGATGTCGAGCTCTTACAACTTATTACACAGAGCAACGGCGGCAAACCGTCAACCTCGCAGCGTCGTAGCATTGAACTTAACCCCCTTAACGACGATGCGGATAGTGTAGAAAAGGAAATGAAAGAGGAGCAGCAGGATGAATTGATGCAACAGGCAGCAATGCTTGGCACAGGAAGTTCCGCATCAGCAGCACAATCGATAAATAATGAAGGGGAGGAATAATTATGGCAAAAGGAGGAGGAGGAACAAGGAAGAGCCGTCCAAAAGAAACTCTCCCTACTGAAAAGATAAATGCTGTCAGTGACTATATGTACACAATTGACGACAGTGGAGCTTATTCAGATTCAGACAAAGCGAAAGCTATATATAAAGGTCGTGAGGAATTAAAGGAATTATATCCAGACCAACCTTTCATTACTGTAACACATTTAAATGTTGACGAACAAGGTTATTTGCATGTCAATATAGGTATCAATGGGAAAAAGATAGCTGGTATGCCAAGAGAATTTGGACAAATCCGATATGATACAAGAGGCAATAAATTTCATGTTACCTATGAAGGATACAAATGGGAAACAGCAACTCTCAACAATCTGAGAGAACAGTACAAATATATTCAGGGCAAACAAAACTTTGGTAGATGGGATAAGAGAATGGAAGAAATGATTGACAGACACAACAACAAACCTACAAAAGAACATAATGCTTTTATGAATATTGTACAACGATATAGATTAAGTAAGTGATGTCAAAGAAACTAACATCAAAACAAAAAAAAGAGCAGTTAAATCAACTGTTCACAGCGTACAACCGCCGTCTTGGTATGTTGTACAGCGGTTATGTCAGGAAGCTACTTGCTCTTGGCTACAGCGAAGATATGCTCGAAAGTGACGCTCTTTTTAACTTTGACAACTTTCCAGTACTCAAAGCTCGACTTAACGAGATATTTAACGACTACTTTCAAAACAGCATGTTATGCTACAAAAGCGGCATGACAAGCGGCGTTTCTTTGGCGTATTCGCACGACAATGATGCGCTGGGACAATTCTCCGTGCTGACAGATAAAGCTTTGGAAACCGCAAGAAAAACGGCTGCTGCGACGTTTATAGCCAATAGGCTTAATGCGAAAAACGGATTAAACCTCGCGCAGTCCGTTTGGAACTATTGCCAGCAGACAAAAGCGGAGTTTGAAATGGCGATGTCTAACGTTATAGCCGACGGACTCGAAAAGGGTACGTCCGCAGAAGAGGTGGGCAGAAGAATACGACAGTATTTGAACAACCCCGATATGATGTACCGACGCTATCACACCGTAAAAGTATTAAAGAACGGACAGAAGAAAGACGTTGTTACTTGGCGCAGGAAGCGCATTATTAACGGACGTGTACGCTTCGTAGAAGAACCGCTCGAGCATGTAGGACAAGGCGTGTATCGCTCTGCTCGCAAGAACGCTCTGCGTGTAGCACGCACAGAAATAAATGCAGCCTACCACAAGGCGCGAAATGGGCGCTGGGCAAATGAACCTTTTGTTATCGGTCAGCACATACATATTTCTCCGCAGCACGATCCAGATGAAGATGCGGACATCTGCGACGAACTCGAAGGTTACTACCCTAAAGATTTCGACTGGGATAGCTGGCATTCTCAATGCATGTGCACCAGTGACCCTGTAATGATTAGCGGCGAGGAGCGCAAACAGTTCTACAAGCGTATGCTGAACGGCGAAGATATGTCCAGCTACGTTTCGCCGAACAGCATTAAAGACGTGCCCGACCAGTACAAGCGATACATCGAAGCCAACGGCGACAAGATTGTAGACGCATTTAAACGTGGTAAGCTGGCATGGCATTTGGCGAACAATAAAAGTTATTGGGTGAAGTATTTGGACGCAGCACAACGCAAGCAAATGGGCGTAAAAGCAATTTCGCGACGCGAAGCAATACAAGCGATTGCAAAAGCAAGGCACGCGAAGCGAGATGCAGCCAAAATACAGCAAAACTGGACACTACGCCGCAACGCGATGTATTTAGAGCGAATGAATAATGAAATATATAAGCTTAGATATTCCAATAACAAAACTATGGGCGATGCATTACACAAGCGTTATGAAGATGTAACGAACGCTTTAAAATCAAGCAAAACGTGGTCTGTTGAAAATATGGAACGACTCTTTAGACATTTTAAAAAAGGCATACAAATACGAGAGCGTTGGGATAAACTGCTGTGGGGTGGCTTTTCACCCGAGCAGATAGCCAATTGTCGCGAGCTTGAAAAGAAACTCGGCATATTAAAAGGTCGTCCAATGTCGTGGGAACACGCAGACCAGCAAAGTGCAAATCCTGGGTATGTCAAAGGAGTTAAAAATGGGTACGAGAGAAATTGTGCGACTTGTTCGCCTACCTACATGATGCGCTTATTAGGATTCAACGTAACCGCTGGCAACTATTCTAATCCACTTGTTCAATATTTGTCAAAAGGCTTACAGTGTTGGGAGAAGTGGCTTAATAAAGATGGGTCACGAGCGCAGCATGTACAGATAAAGGAATGGCAAAAACTGCATAGCTACAAAGAAATGACAGCCGAGAGATACAAAAAATTTATTGAAGAAGTATGCAAAGAAGAAGGAGTGTACGAAATGTCAATCGGATGGCGAAGTGGTGGAGGTCATAGTACTATTATACAGCGTTTCGCTGACGGTAGTCTTAAACGTGTAGACGCGCAGGTTTATTGTCAAAAATATTATAGAATCAGCCAAGAGAAAAGCCTTGCCGGATTATGTGCAAATGGTGAAGCTTATTCATCTCTTTGGGAAGATGACTTTATAAACGAATGCCGCGGCATCATGCGTATTGACGACAAACTTTTTAACCCTGCGTTTGCTAAGATTTTTCAAGTTGCGAAATAATGTCAAAGATGTCTTCACCACAAAGGTATTCGACACTACTCCCATCAAATAAATAAAGTGAAGGAGGTCCTACGCAAACTGGATCTGAATAATCAAACATCCATGCTGTTTTACCTTTATACACGCCCAGATATTGAATATGACCTTTATACTTGGTTGTCTCTTGTTTCAACGCCTCGCGAATTTTTAAAGGAATCTCCATAATGTTATGTATTTAGTTAATAATATGCAAATGTACGCCAAATATTTTGCACGCACAAATATTTGAGCTACCTTTGCACCACATTGTTGTATCTCTAACGAGATATTACGTTAAACTCCAAATTGCCCACTGCCAAATGTATCTCCGTCGGCAGTGGGCTTTATTTTTAAACAGGAGTTAATCATAAAGCGCATCATCCAAATCGTCGTCGCCAACCAGTCCGTCGGTGCCGGTAGTGATGTCGACCTTGTAGGCTTCTATACTTAGGTTGTAGACGCGACCTTCAAGGCTACCTTCACACGAAACGGCGCTTTTTAAGTTATTTCGAACCTTTACGGTTATCTTTGCTTTGTACAGTCCTTTTTTATCTTCCAGCGTGTAAAGCGTTGCGTCGTCAGGGAAAGCTTCGTCGAAATACTTTTGTATGTAAGCTTTTACATCCTCCTTGTTTGCAAAGATGCGAAGAATACCGTGCCGGATATTTATTACATCCTTTTCGTTGTCCTCCATCTGGTCATAAGACTCGCCAACAACAACGTAGACGTGAGTCAATATTTTATTTTGTTCCATATTATTTATTTTTGTTTGTTTTTTTAGGTAAACACCAACCTCGTTCTTTGGCGACTTCTTGATTGAACATCATCCATACTTTTTCATCTTTAAACTCAAAGTGCATAGTTCCCTTCTTGTACGCTCTACAACGGAAAAATCCCCAATCAAACCAACCTCCCCATGCTAATTGATTTTCTCTCACAAAGGAGCTTAGACTTTCCATGTTGTTGTAATCTGTACCAGTTAGAAAGCATAATGCTTTGCATATATCTTCGATTTTGTCTTTATTACCTCCTATTCTTAACTTAACAAAAGGTACAGACCATCTATTGTCGTATTCTGATATATATGATATGATGAACTTTCTGTTAATCATATAATTGGCGTTGGTTTTCCATGTTTCACCTGCCGTGCTGTTTTCTGCCGATAAAGAGCATATAAGGTCAAAGGCTTCTGACAACGCTGTTCTCATACGCTGCCCAGTTGTCTGTATAACCATATTAAGTACACTGTACACGTTCTTCATGGTGAATGGAACATTACTTTGTTTTTCGACAAAACGATTAATCTGTTGATGCAATTTAGATGTTGCAAACTTCTCCATATTTAACTTTCTGAAAATAACATTCCAGTAGTATTTTTGCAATTCTTTTTTGTATTGTTCTCTTGTTACTGTGGTAGAACGGTCTTCTGAGTTGACAGCCGTAAAATATATAGGCAAGCTATATTCCTCTATCTTCGCTATTTTATTAATCTGTGTAGACGCTGTCATTACCTCATCAAAAAGCTTGACAGCGGAAATATATCTATTAACTAAATCGCGTACAACATTATATGGCATCAGACCTTCTTTAGTGTTCTGATTCGCGACATCTTCATCTTCTTGAGAAAAGAAGTATCCAGAAAACTCATCTTCGCCATCTGCTTGTTTATAGAGCTTTACAAGCGACACATTTACATGTGTTTTACGCTCTGACGTGCTAAATACTTCGCCTAAAAATTCAGAACATCCATACAATTCAATCACCTCTTGTAATTGACGGTATTCTCTGTAGCAAGTAGTATTGATATTTGTACTGTTACACAAAGCTATTATTGTGCATCCAGAAGGAGCTATCTCCCAGGCGTGCATAATATGTTCCGTTCCTTGGCTGAATGGAGGATTCATTACTATGAGGTCAACATGACTTACTTGTTCAGCTGTTAGTTTTAGGAAATCGTCACCAATGAGCGGACAAACGCCATTGAGCAATTTGCGAAGAGTAGGGTCATTTTCGCAAGCAACAACATTGCAATTGCCATTTAGCTGTAGCCATTTAACAATATTGCCACTACCAGCAGATGGTTCTAACACCGTCTTGCCTACATAATCTTCCCCTAACATCATTTGCTCTATTACCTCATTTGGTGTTGGGAAAAAATCGGGATTGTTTGAAAATAAGTTCATAAAACACAGTTTTTATAAAGAAGTTTTATTCAAAATCATTGTAGTTATGCGCTTTTACTTTCTAAAGTTTATATAAGCACTTGGGTAACGCATCGAGCAATGCTCGGTAACGGCGTACCCTTGTCGGCGAAACGCTCGTACAACGTTTTTCACCGCTTCAAAAGACGATGTGTGCCATTCTTCATTAGGCAAACTACCAACCCAATTTCCTGCGCAACAACCATCGGTTCGCTGTAAAATTTGTACTTCGTTTCTTGTCTCCAGCTTCTCGAGCACCCATGATGCAAGTTCGTTTTCCTGTTGCTCACGGGCATTTGACTTTGGAATTTCTATCATATTATTCTTTGTTTTTGAATTTATAATTGGGACAGTTGTAAGCTTTCATCATGGTCAGCACGACAGGAAACATAAGTCCATGCTTACATCCTCTACCGTATTTGTCGGCTGCTTCACACGTTTCACAGTTGTATCGTGTATTAATGTTTAACGCTGCCATTTACTCCTCCTTTTCGTATTCTTCCACACTGAAATACTTTTCGTCGTTAGTGTTTTCTTTTACCATATTAAGCATACCTCCGCCGATGCCGTTATCAATTACAAGGTCACAGTGTGCAAACTGGTTGCCCAAAAAATTGTGCGCCACAATAGCTTCGCGCTGCGGCAGCTCATCGTTGTTCCAAGCCTCGCTTATTATCACCGCTGCCTCTCTTGGTATTTGTAACGTAACTTTATTTTTTACTATATTGCCGTTGCAAATAGTTCCAATTTCCACAATTATTGATGCTGTTTCCATTTTGTATGTGTTTTGAGTGAATATTTAAATGCGCTTAACGTTTTCGCCCAACGGATTATTATAAAGTCATCATCTTGTACTTAACGTTTGTTCCAACGTGCTTCATTATTTTAGATGGTTCGCACACCATCGCCACATGACCAATAAACATCGTGGCGGATGTTTGGTTTGCCTTATTAAATGAAGTTTTCCTTCTTCCTTGGTTCTGCCCTTCCCTGGGATTTTTACGGCTTATGTAGCAAGAGCATGGTCTTTGCTCTACGGCTTTTGTCGTGTTGTGCTCACGCCTTGTGATTTTGCGCCATCACCAAGGTTTGGCGGTGGGATTAAGCACCCTTTCCTGCTGTGTTTAGTGTACACCTCACCTTTTCCCCTTTCAGTCCTTTCTTTGTTTACGAGGCAGGAAACGGCTCAAAGGTAAATTGATAACCGAAAATCTGTAAGACTGCCTAAGGCTAATGATGCCTTTGTTCCGTGCGTAGGCTTGAACTACTTGTGCGCCATGTCGCAGCACGGACAATGTAGTGTTTGTTATTTTAGTTTGCTAACCAGGTAGCTAATCTCTTTTTCTGAAAGTCCTATGTTATTAGAATGCTTAAACTTGATTATTTCCTCGATTCCTACCTGCTTTTCCGCGTAAGTCATTGCGCCTTCGATATTATTTTCAGAGAGTGCTTCAACAATACCGCATGCAAAAAGCAACATTTCTGTTTTAGCTTTCTCTTTAAGGTCTTTAAGCTCCTTTTGTAAAATCTCGGCTTTTGTGTTGAATTTACATCCGCACTCGATAGCTATATCCATGCTAATATTCTCGCACATCCTATCAATGTCGTCGCCAAACATTTGTGCAAAATACGTATCACCTTTAAGTGATTGTAAAATCTGAATCTCTTTTTCTTTTGTCATTGTTGTATCTCCTATTATTTAGTTACTATTAATTTTAACACCGCAAAATTAATAAATTATTAATAGACAACAAAATTATTAATAGAAAATATTTAGTATTTAATAAATTTTAAATGCACTCTTAAATATATATATAAAATTATAGCTATTTATTTGCCACCGCGCACAAAAAAGAGTATATTTGCAAATATATTAACCCTATGCTTATGAAACAAATCTACGACATGAGCGCAGAAGATGTGCGCCAGTTTGCTTATGAGTACCTGCGATGCGGTGTGACAAGCCGAGCTGTACAATGTTTTGAACGCTTACGATGGCTTGGCAAACTTCGGCAGCAGGAGTATTTGCTTCTAAGCGCGATATATTTGCAAATAAGCAATGCAAACGTTGCTCAGGAAACGATTACAAGACACAAAAGTATTTACACATTATAATAACATTTAATTATTTGAGATGAAATATAAGATATTTACAATCGCATGTGCGTGTTGCGCCGCTATTTTTTTTCTTTCATGCCGAAAGAGCGATAGTGCTTTAGCACAAGAAGCCATAAGCAAGTTTATGCTTAAAAATGCAAATGACCCTAAATCTTACAACCCTTTGTATTTGCACGTTGATAGCTCAAGGTCTAATTACTATTCCTCTACAGTCGTGAATGATGCAATTAGTCTATTAGGCGAAAAGCAAACATTAGAAGAATATAAGCACAAAGCAGAAGGAGATAGAGATTTAGCCGAGCTATGGAGTGATGTTGATTCTCGTTACGCCAGAAATGAATTTAACAAATATAAGCAGGATTACATAAATTCAGAAGAAGAATACAGACTTAAAAAAATCGAATATGCTCGAAAGTTATCTGATTTTAAAGGACTCCTGAACTACATAAAAGTAAAAAAGTTCCCCAAAATTAAATATGCATACAACAAATACCGCATTAAAAATGAAGATGGCAACCTTGTTGTACAGGAAACTATTTTTATACTCTCAGACGATTTAAAAGAAGTCTGCGAAACGGTTGGTTACAGTTTTTTGGAAAACCTTAAAAAAGAACAAGTATTAGAAAGACTTGAAGCTGAAGAAGTCAAGTATTAATAAGCACACTGAATAGCAGGGTGCGCAACCCTGCTATTTCTATATCGTCTCCAGCAATTCTTTAGCAATAGCTTTTATGCCGTCATTAAGAAAGTGTCGTGTAAGATACAGCACATTATAACCCTTATCTTCAACGTGTTTTGCATAAGATATACAGGCTACAACAATAATAGTGTAGCCCTTAGGCGCTACCACGCCGTCTTTTGAAGCGTATTCTTCCAAGATATTATCCACTTGCGACTGACCTCCTTTTACCTTGTCAGGCTCAGGGATGCTGCCTACAACCTTATTAACGAGTTTGCCGTCGCAGAATACTGCGAATGATATAGAGTTTTTTAGGTTTGCTGTGCGGTCTTTATAGCCTTTATTGTCTTTCGAGAAAGTGACAGCCTTCTCGCCAAGCTCTGCCAACATCGTACTTAAAACGTTGTCCACAGCTTGCTTTTTCTCCATAAGCCTCTTTTTCAAGGCTTCAACTCCTTTTATCTGTATATCTACCTTTGCCATACACACAAAGTTACGGTACGTGCTTGTGATTTGAAAGAAAAACAACACCGGCGCATAAACAAAAAGAGGACACGACCGAAGCCCTGCCCTCTCCACCAAAACAATATACTAAAACAAAAACGCTCAAATTTTATTCTTGGCTGTAATGTCGAGCTTTATTGTAAGGTCAGCAACATACGCCCAGCGCTCAAGACCTTTGCCGTCGTACATAGAATAATCCATTAGCCACCACTTGCATACGCCTGCCTGTGTGGTTCGTCGCACGGCGAGGCGAAAACCGCTTAGTGTTTGCAAAAGACACCACTCGCCTTCTTCGGGTAGCTCTTTATTCGGCTCATGCCAAATGCTGCGCAGATACTGTTCAATGCCAGCAGCGAAAGATATACACAAGTCTTCGCGTGCAAATGCTTCCCTGCTATCACCTCCACAGAAAAGGTTGAGCGGATATTTCTGCGCCCACATTTCGCCTTTATCCGCTAAATCCTTTCGCGTGAGAACATCAACTTGCGCCGCTTCCATTTTCTTTGTTTTTCGCATCAACGTATTCTTTAAGGACACAAGCTCCGTCGCCCAAAAGTATATATTTTTCTTTTTGAGCGTCAGACATCGCTTCGTAGGCGGCGCAGCTTGCTTTTTTTATATTTTCAGGGTCGTACAGCGTTGTCGTGAACTTGTCAAAGGTCTGTTTTATTTTCTTGTTTTCGACAATATTTTTTTGATACACAAACCGGTCTTCATGCATTACGAGCTTCAGCATTTCTTCAACCTGTTTTATCGCCAGCTCCGGATAAATAGCCATAAAGCATTTCTTTATATCCAGGTGACGCAGGTATTGTATACGGTTAAAAATGTGGTCAAACGTGCTTACAGACATGCACACAAGATTTTGTAACACCACAACCGTAGCGCACAACCCTGCGCGAGGAACGTCAAGGTTTTGCAATTTCTCCGCTATTTGGTCGCGCAGCTTCTCGAGTATCGGTATCGTAATATCGTAGAGCTGGTTGGCGTACTCGTTGCAATAATCAGGCTCAGAGTTTTCTTCCACAATCTTAATCGTTTTGCGAAGCGACTTTTGTGTTTCTTTAAAAATCTTTTTAAGCTCAAAGCGAAACAAACCCTTCTTTTGCAAATAGCTTTCCATGTATATAAGCCAGTTGTCCGCTATCAGATATTCTGTATATGAGAACTGGAAAACGGACACTTTTCCCAAGTTAAGCGTTTCTTGAACATACTCTGCGTCTACGCTCTGGTCGGCGAATACACGATGATGATTGCCGAAAGCTTCTATGTTAAAACATTTGATTGGACTTTCCATGTTGCTTTGTTGTATTTATAAGATATTGACGATACTCACTGACTGCTTTTGTGAAATAAGGCGACAGATCCAGTCGGTTCACATATTCTTCTATGGAATTTATGTTCGCACTATTGTCGCCACGCTCCCAACCGTTAGCTGTAAGCACCCAACAGGCGGTTGTGAACGTATCAGATTGCACATTGTTGACCGTGTTGTAGTTCACACGCTTTTCGATTACGATGTTCATCTTTCTGTCATTTGACATAAATTCAAAACCGTTAAGCGTTTTAGCTGCAAAGCTTGTATCTCCATTGCTTCTGATAAAAAAATCTTTATTACACATTGCGTATCTACGTTACTGTTATTTTATTTCTATTACTTTCAGCCACCGCTCAATAGCGAGCCTTGCCTGCTCAAAAGAGTGACAGACAATATACTCAAAACCAAGCTTGCTGACTTTATTTTGAAACTCCTTTTGCTTGTCCGACTGCTTTCCTTTGGTTGTTTTCATCTCCAGAAATAGCACGTTGCGCTGCGCTATAACAACTAAGTCAGCGAAGCCTGCGAGCACGCCCTCGCGCTGCATGATAGCCGCTTCTCTTGCGTTGCGGAAGCCTCCGTTAGGCACGGCGGCAATAATATATTTAGGATATTGTAAGCGGAACCACTGAACAACTGCCTGTTGAATTTTAGATTCTTCATGTCGTGGCTTGTGTTTCGTAGGCAGTTGCCGTTTTAAGAAATTATCAAATTTCATCTTTAGTGCGCTGATTCTTTGCTTGAAGTTATACACGAAAACCATAGTCTCCATTCTTCTTCTGTTTTCATCCAACGAAGACAACGACGTTCTTTAGGCATGGTTAAAGCACTTATCAAACCAAGCATTTCGTCATACGACAGTTTGTCGCTATATCTATCGCCTTGACGAACAGTAAAGCAGTTATTAATGTCTTTATCTGTTTCTATAATGATTTTTTCCATATGTTACTTCCATTCTGTATTGTTATTATTTTCTATCTTACGATAATAAATCTTACAACGTTTATTCTCGTAAATACCATCATTTTTAGCAAGAGCGTTCCACAAAGCATTGAGCGTCACGCCGATTTTTTTTCCCTGTGCAACAACAAGTTCGGGACAAGTGTTGTACACATAGTTCGTTTTTTTGTTTTTAAACTCGAGCACAACAACGCGCTTGCGAGGATACACTATTTTTCCTTTCATTCCTTAACCTCCTTTTCTATCTGCTGCTGGGACTCACTGATAAGCAAATCAACTATTTTATTGAGCACCTCACGGTTACAAACGACGTGCGTACCATTTGTCGCACTAAGCTCCATGCGATACACAACCTCTTCGTTTCGCAGTTTTCGATATTGCTCGTTTAATTCTTTTAGTTGCTTTATAGACATTTTCTTGTTTTTTATGCAGGTACTACCCAATCAGCAGCACCTGCTATTATTATTACTTTAATATCACAAGGTCGGCAACATGAGTACCAGCTGGAAGCACAAGGCTATCCATGCGTGTTCCATACTGCGTTTGTCTTACAATGCTGACATCTTCGTTGATGTTGATAACTACATATATCTCCGTGTGAGCTTCAACGGACATCGAAACAACACAGGCTGTTTCAAGACGCTTCCCGTCTTCTACAAGCAAACCATTAACCGCATTGTCCTGCGTTGAAACAACCATCGCTACCGTGTTATCCTTAACGTACTCCGTTGTCGGCACCAGTACCTTGCCTTTGTGTAGCACAACATCTTCGTTTGATATAAGCGGAATAACTGCAGCCCTCAAACGGCTGTCTACGTTTACGTTCTCTGTATCGTGCGGCGTGTCAAGTATTGGCATCTCCGCGGACTGTTCTATTTTCTTTGGTCTTCCCATGTTTCTAAAGTTTATTTGTTTTAAAATGGCAAATCATCGACGCTACCAACGCCCACTATCGGCGCATTGCACGCATCGGCTGCATTGTTCAATACACTCTCAAAAGCCTTCATTCCTCCAAGAATAGGCATTGCATCAAGTTCCTCTTTACTCATTTTTTCGCGCACCTCCTTTGGCAACGACTGCTTTACAAGGTGTGTCTGGTCGTACTTTGGCTCGCGCAGTGCAAACGCGCTCAAATCCAAATAAACAGCCTTTGGTGTTCCATCTGCGTTCACACTCACAAATAAATTGTTATCTTCGATAGGAATAACAAGACATTTCTTTGTCGCAGTGCTTCCTTTAAGGCTTGCAACGCCTGCGTTTTTATACTTCAAGGCGTTAAGTTTAATACCAAAATTTTCTTTTTCCATGTTGTGTGTATTTTATTTTTTTAGTTCTCTTATAAGCGCGTCAGCGTATCTTACAGCTTCCTTGGCGCAAGAATCGAGGTCTTGATACTCAAACATCGCATCATTCTTCTCCCGTGCGTCAAATCCTTCGTCCGTATAAAGAGCGCAAAGCATATCTTTCGCAATCTCGTATCTGCGCTGTTCCCAGTTAATCGACCTATGGGTGATGTTTGTCGTACCGTTACGCTTTTCTCTTGTTAGCTTTGCTACACAATCTTTACAACGTCCCTTGTAGGATTTTGAGAAAACAGACAGCGGCAAAGTCTGTCCACATATCTCACATGTTTTTGTTTCCATATCTCCGTTTTTAAAGTTAGCCTTCGGAATAGGGAGTCGAACCCTTATCTGCGCCGTGCTTAAGGTTACATACACGACTACTCATAATCTAACAACTAATAACTTATTATGGCGAAAGCTCGTAACCTACCGACCCAATGCCGGACAAATTATTCCGAAGATAAAAGCCCCACCGCCGTAGGGCTATCCTAAAACCTCAATCGCGCGTCTCGCGACGCTATGAAACAAACTGTTCTATTTTATAATACATGAGTGTTTAAGAAGTCAACCATTGCCAAGTTCTGCGAGAGAATCATCGGTTGGTCAAGCGTCGCGGACTTATACATGTCTGTTGCTGCGTTGTAGAAATCCCAAGCCGTAACCTTGCCCTTGTGGTTGTATGCAAGCATCATCTTTTCCGTGATGCGACCTATCTGTGCTTGATTCAGCGGTATTGTAGCACCGTTCCGTATTTCCTTGTGTTTTGTCTCGGAAGCGACGCGTAAGGCTGTAAGCATTCCTATGATTGTAAACATCTCCTGCGCACTTATCTCGCGACGCTTCATCTTTTCGATTTTCTCGTCGTCTTCGGCGGTGATATTGCGAAGATTATCAAGCCAAATGCTAACCTTTTCAAGCAGCTCGCTCAAGCCAACGCCCATCGTGCTGCCGTCTTTATATGTAGCAGCGTACTGCTCTCGATTCAACATTGTTTGGTTGTGACAGATAACAACGTTTCTTCCAATGCCGACCTGTAAACCTTTTTGGTGGAATGATATAGCAAGGTTTGTTGTTATAGCTTCGTCACCCTCGCCTTTGTCAAGGTCGTAAAGACGAATGTTGCAATACACGCGGCGCAGGATATGCGCTTCGATAGCACGTTCACCAAATTTTTCCTCCTTTTGTGGAAGACGGCTTACACCTGGTGCTCTACGGTCTTTGTTGTTAGCTGCGAACAAATCCCATATCTCAGCACGATAACCACGTTCAGCGCACATCTCTTGTATCTGCTGTATGAGCTGAAAATGATAGATGCCCATGAGCGGATTGCCGTTGTAGTCGTTTTCCTTTTCTGTGCGTGCGAGCTGTTCAAGTGTCAGTGTCTGAGCCTTGCTTATGTCGAAATCAAGGAACTGACGGTCATTTCCGCTTGCAACTTCGAGTTCTGTTGCTGGCTCAGCGACCATGTTATTAGATGCTGCTACATTCATTGTTGAATACATTGTTGTTTCCATTTTACTTTGTTGTTACGTTAAACTTGTTAATTATAATTAGAGAGTCTCCACGTTTTCCACGTGCAAAAACTCCTCATCTACCTGCGTGTACATCGGGAGCATTGTTTTGCCATACAGCCATTTCGGCATGACACATTCGTTTAAATCTTCCGACTCGCTGCTTGGGCTTACGATTATCTTATTTTCAGGAACCCAAACTTTCTGATTTTGCTGCTCTCCAAAAGAGAACATCTGCGCTTTAGGCGTTTTGACATCCATCATTGCTTTAGGGCAACGAAAGCGCACCATTGTTGTCGTTATCTCCATTGTTGTTACTTTATGTTGTGTGTTAATAAAATATCCACATTGTGATATAAGCTACGGTAAGGCAGACACCCATGCTTAATGCCCAATACTTACACTCGTTTATTTCTTCTTCACTCCAATTGCGTGGATCCATGTAATCTTTCATATTCTTTTTGTTTTGTGGCGAAGCTTAACACCTCGCCTTGTTTGTTACTTTTCACAGATAATAGTCTCACCGTTGTCTGTCACTTCGGAAAGATATCCTGTAGAGACCTTGTTAAAGAGCTTCATCGCAAATCCTTTGTTTGTTGTGTGACGAGCTTCGTCGGTCTGCTTGTTGTAAATACAGTAAATCATAGTTGTATGTCTTTATTGTTAATAATGTGTGAAGCGTTGTGCTTCGCTATGTTTCTTTGTTAAAGGATATATCTGTCAATCTTTTTGCCGTCGACATAATCCTCTTGCCAAACCTCGTTGTAATCCGAAGTGTCATCAACAAAGTAGCAGCAGACAGACACCATTGCAAGACCGGCATCCAAGCATTCTGTTTCGTAAAACCTGCCGTCGCTGTGCTTGCCGATGTTTTTAGACTGTGCTTTAGCAATCTTACAAGCCTCTCTGTAGTTGTCAGCTCCGATATAGCCAACTGATTCGTAATCGTCGGCTGTATCGCCTTTCACATGCTGTTTTAGCGCCACCTCGTAGCGAGGTTTAACTGTGTCGCCTTTCCAATTTTTCATTGTTTTATCTCCTATTTTTATCGGTTATTAATTTTAACACCACAAAATTAATAAATTATTAATAGATAGCAAAATTATTAATAAGAAAAATTTAGTATTTAATATCTTTTAATATTTAATACTAAACGCTATATTAATAATTTATTAATTTTGTGGCGCAATTAAGAGCTATCGTAATGAATTTCCCAATCTAAAAGAACAGGGTTAAATATATTAGACCTCCTTTCGCTATCATTACGAACTCTTGTAAAAAATCGGCGATAGGAGGTTTTTTATTTGAATAAAAATATGATAAAGAACATACGATACAGCATTGTTGATGGTCTTTTCAAGGATAAAGCATCCCTGAAAGCCATTGCCTTGCTGTTGTTTTTTTATCATAGAAGCGGAAAGAATGTTCTCAAGGACTGGTCAGCAAACAAGCTGGCTAATATAACGGGCATACATGCGTACACTATTAAAAAGCGTATCGCTACACTTGTAGATATGGGCTATGCGAAAATAGACGGCAGCTCGCTTGTTTTTCTTTCCGTCGTATCAAAGCACAAGGATAGAAACATTAATATATCAGATATATGCTACGACACCATTAAAGATGTAGAAAAATCCTTATACGCAATTCTTTTGTGCATTGTTCAGTCTCGAAAGGATTTCTGTAAACGTACCATTCTACAAGCTCGCACAGCCAAGAAATTTGATGTTATCAAAAAGGCTCGCGCACTTAAAAGGAAGTATGGCTACGGAGATACTTATACCGAGAACGGACTTTCGTACAAAAGGATTGCGCAAAAATTAGGTGTTTCGCTGAAAACAGCGTTCGATTATGTTAAGTATGCGGTTCTTAAGAAGTTTGTTGCGGTGCAAAATCATTTTCACTCTACCTTCATGCCTAAGGTAGGGGGATATCCTGTACCCTGCTTTACCTTCACAACTAACAACTACGCCTTCAACGTAACAGCTAACACATATACAATTATAAATAAATTATTCAATTTAAAAAATCGAGCTACAGCCGTGCTTTAATGCATGGTATATATAGATTATAAAAAATATAGGCTTATGAAAAATTCCACAAAGCTTGAAAAAATAAAGAAATTCCTCAAAGAAAACGGTATCGCGTACAAATGTCGCAACAGGCATAGAAATGGGCACTGCGACTTGTTTGTAATTGCTGCGAAGGTGTCCGTGAAGATAGAAGGAGCAGACGACGATATATTTTATCGCAGACACAGGAAAGGCTACCACCCTGTCTTCGTACGCTCCTCCGACACGCCTAAGTTCGCAATAGAAAAGGTTGCAAACACAATACGCGAATCAATGATTAACCAACAGACACACTTAATGAAACAGCACCATGTGTAGACGAAGATATTGTGGAGAGTGTCCGATGTTTAGATACGAAGACACTGACGGCATCGGGGAGTGCTTTGTATGCAAAGAGTTAAGGACTTGCGGTCAAAAGTGCAAGATAACCCGTGATAATATAACAGAAAAGCAGGTGCTACGCATATTGCACTACGAGCAAAAATGGCGCAGGGGAACAAAATTAGAAATGCTCTCGCCTGTGCTGTTTGGTGTAGCAATAGACGGTGCGATGCGCTTTATTCGCAAAACGTGTAAAAACAAGTCTTGACATGAAAGCTTCAAAAGTTTTAGTGCGCAGGATAAGGCAAGACCTTATGTCGAAAACAAGCGACGCGGAAAAGGCTGCGATACGCAACTGCGAGCGACTTGGGCATACAGTAGTACGGCAGCAGCCTATATTGACCGGACGGAAAATATATTTTGCCGACATATATTTGCCGGATTTGAAAACGATAGTTGAAATAGATGGTGGCTACCATTACACACAAAACCAAAGGCGCAAAGACAACAACCGCTCCGCAGGAATTTGGCGCATGGGTTATCATGTTGTAAGATTGAGCAACCATGACACGCGTGATATAAACAAAGTAAAGGCAAAAATAGAACTTATAAAAAGGAGATACAGAAAATGATTTAAATGTATGAAAAGACACGCATACAGAAACAAAGTACCCTACTCCACGCTGCATCCCGACGCAAGGCATTGGACTCGCAAGGGGAACTCGTGGAAGCAGAAGGTTGGCTACGATACCGAGGATGAGGCGTGGGAGTTTCTTGAGCAGAAGCCAAGGCTGAAAGCGATGGGCGAACGTCCGTATTTCTGCGAACTGTGCTCTAAGTGGCATATAGGCAGACGAGCAAGAAGCTTTCGGAGGCAATGAAGAGGTATTACAAAACAACAAGAAGCAGGAACAAGGTGTTTTAAAATAATGGTTCAAATGAAGAAAAAAAATAAAAATAGACGAATACTCTACGGGTATCATAATTTGCGCGAGTTATCGGAAAGAGCTTTGCGAAATCTTGATGGAGCGATGGACAATGCCTATGATGTAGCCGTGATGCGCTATGTCTTGTTGCAGTTCGCTAATTGGTTCAAGACTGACTTCAAGAAACTGCCACTATTCGAGATAGACCCGTTTGTTGACAACTGGTGTAACGGTATGGTGAGGGAGATATACCGTTATATGTCAGACATTACAAAGAAGCAAGAAGGTAAAAACAAGAACGAGATATGAAACAGGAGTTATTGGATGATTTGCAGCGTCTGCTGAAATGCCCGAAGACGGAGTGCGCCGACAGAGCTTTGCTGGACGGTGTGTTGAGCGGATGGCATGAGGAGGCTATAGAGTTTTGCCATTTGGCGGAAGTCTACGATATAGGCGTTACACCTCTTGAACTTACAGAGGAACTTAAAAGGAGTGGAATATTCAATGAGGACGGCTTGCCCGACCAGCGTTTTGTTGATTGCGGATATTTTAGAGTCGTTGAAATGAAGTATGTGTCAAGCGATGCAGAAACCAATATCATTTACAAGGTGATTGTGTATCCGCTTGGTATCGCATTCATTTCGGGTTTTACAGACGCATTGAAAGACAGAAAAAGACAGAGCAATGACTAAGGACTGGAGCGGAAACGGCAAGAAATAACAAACAAAAATAAAACAAAATGGAAAGAGAGAAGATAGTAATAGAACTTTGCGGCGGCAGGATGCCTGAAAAGGCGCACGATGCCGATGCAGCGTATGATGTGTTCACTAAGGAAGACGTAAAGATGTACGACGGGGAGCGTTGCGCAATACCTCTTGGTTTTAAGATACAGCTTCCGAAACATTTGGCAGCAGTTATACAGCCAAGAAGCGGCATGTCTGCCAAGGGTATGTACGCTCAACGACTGTACGATGACGGATCTGTTAAAGAGGTGCGAATTGATGCCGATGTAAAACTCGGCTTGATAGACAGCGGCTATACTGGCGAGGTGAAAGCAATCGTAAAAACCTTTGAGATAGGCAATTATCTGGCAGAGAACATTATTATCCCAGCTGGCACCAGGATAGCACAGATGCGCATTGTAAAGATACCGAATACGGAACTTGTGAGTGGTGTTATTGAAATTCAAGAAAATGATGACAAGAAGCGTGGCGACAACGGCTTTAATTCAACGGGAGTAAAATAATATAACATAAATAAGCCGTACAAGGGCGGCTTGCAGGTGCGAATCTTACTATTGATTTTACTTGGTTTTGTTACAAAAGCTGTGTCGCAGAAATCGCGAAGCTCGCAAATTGGGAGTGGTTTTTCTTTTGTGACAACTTTTTTAATTTACCATGTACCCAATCACTGGGGAGCTTGCATGGCTTTAATGCGTGTTGTAGTCGTGAGGATTATGACGCGCATTTTCTGTATCTCGCAGACTTAAAATTAAAAAATATATTAAATATTAAAGATTTTCTATTATTTATTTTGTTATTCATTAATAAATTATTAATTTTGTGGCGTTAAAATTAATAGATAATTAAAAATAGGAGATACAACAATGACAACAGAAGTTTTAAACAAAGAAATTGTAAACTACATCATTAGCGACATTGAGCTGACTCTTCAACGTTTGGGCATCAATGTACAGCTGTCAATCGAACAGTGCGAGGACTACAAGCATGAGAAGTTTGATAAAGTAATCAGCACAAGTTTTCAAACAATGCCCATGCTTTTTAAAGAAATTCATATTGAAGGTAATATTAATGTAATAGAGGATGAAAAGGACAAAGATATTTGCAAGGTGATAATCAACCTCAATGTAGGATATACATATTTCGATGGAGGAACGAACGGACATAAACTTGGTAGAGTTATGTATGTCGTAGACAAATCTTACAAAGGCACGGACACGAAGCATATAAATATATATGTAGACAAAGTAAAAACTCTTGCAATTTAAAAATAAAACATAGCGAGGTGTAACAACCTCGCTATAACACAAGAATAACGTAATATAGGAGATACAACAATGAACACAATTATCAATAGAATGTGCATCTTTCACAGAAGCTTGCTTCTTACGAGGCTATAACAAGATAGTACATGTATTGTATCTATTCGGTGGTGATTGCTTAGGCGGTCGCTCCCGATTCTAAAGAATTTGGAGAATATGGAAGAAATAATAAAGATTACAGAGAAAGATGGCAAAAGAGCTGTGAATGCAAGAGAATTGCATCAGTTTTTAGAGAGTAAGCAAGATTTCTCTAACTGGATTAAGAGTCGTATTGAAAAGTATGGCTTCGTCGAAAATCAGGACTATTGCTCATTCAATAAAATTATTGAGCGAGAAGTCGGAGCAACAAAAAGAATTGAATATGCCCTTTCGGTAGATATGGCAAAGGAGCTTTCAATGGTTGAGAATAACGAGAAAGGTCGCTTGGCTCGCAAGTACTTCATTGAATGCGAGAAGATAGCGAGAGATGCGGTTCTGGCTTCTTATCAGATTGAAGACCCGATAAAACGTGCCGAGCGTTGGATTGAGGAGCAGAAAGAGAAGAAAGCTCTTGAAGAAAAGAATAAAGAGATGCAACCAAAGGCGCATTATTTCGATGAGCTTGTGGAACGCTCCCTGCTTACTGGTTTCCGTGATACCGCAAAGGAACTTGGCTTAAAGCAGTCTGAGTTCATCAAAATTCTTATTGATAAGGGGTACATCTACCGTACACCGAAAGGCGAGCTTCGCCCAATGGCACAATACACCAACGACCTCTTCGAGATTAAGGACTTCAAAAGTATCAATAGTAGCCACGCAGGTGTAAGGACGTGGATAACCGTCAAAGGGAAAAAGGTCTTTCAGTTGTTGTTCGGTAGGAAATAAGCTATTAGAAGCAATTATAAATATTAGTTTTCTTTTAGTTTTGCAAACCTAAACTAATAAAACGCTAATAATAAAAGATTTATACAAAAATATCTCAAAAAAATTTTGTACATCACAGAAGATTTTATAATTTTGTGGCGTCCTACATATTCAAAGGCGGTGATATAGCCGCAAACACAATCAGTTGGCGGTATTTTTTACCACCAATCGAAACATATCGGTATCGTACCCCCGTGTGAAATGTTAATGCATTCACTGCCTTTGAGGTGTAGGACAACGGGAAAGGCGATACCGTTTTTATTGCCGATAACTTTCAAATGTCCTACAATGAAAGAAATTAAAAAATTTAATTCTCCAATGTTCGGAGAACTTCGTGTAACACGAAATGAGAAAGGCGAATTACTTTTCTGCCTTAAAGATGTATGCAACTCACTCGGGTTGCAAGTTGGCGCAACGGCTAAACGGTTGGGAGGAGACATTAATTCAACTAATGTCTCGTCTATAACTGTATTGGATGCAAATAATCATGGACAACAAATGTACTTCGTCACCGAACCCGACCTCTACCGTTGCATCTTTCAATCTCGCAAGCCTACAGCTCGCAAGTTTCAAGATTGGGTATTCAACGAAGTGCTGCCTTCGCTTCGCACAACAGGCGCATACGTTGTGGCTAAAGAAGAAGATTGCGAGGAAGACATTATCGCCCGTGGCTTGATAGCTGCTAAGGCGGCGCTCGCACGCCGCGAGGAGCGCATTAAAGAACTTGAATGCGAGAACAGTCAAAGCAAACAAGTTATCGAAGCACAAGGCGAGCGTATCGCCAAGGATACACCGAAGGTTGAATACTACGACCAGACACTCAATTCAAAGGATTGTATGACATCAAGCCAAGTAGCTCTCGACCTCGGCATTACAGCACAGGAGTTGCACAACAAGCTCTGTCAAGCAAACATCATCTACAAACAGTCAGGTCAATGGAATTTGCACAAGCCTTACAAAGGTTGGAAATTGCACGATACCAACACCTACACCTTTCCAAGCAGCAATGGTGGCACACATACCAAGGTCTACACTGTTTGGACACAGCGAGGCAGACGCTTCATTATTGCCCTTTTTAAAAACAACTTCAACGTGAAGCTCGCTCTTGCTGAGATTAACGGCAACATCGCCAAGTAAACCTACACAACAACTTTTTAAACAACGCACAAAATGGAAAAGAACACATTAAACAACAATAAGGAGAATCTTACAATCAGTAACACAACCAAGGAGATGCTCCTACTTTTGCGTGACTTTGCAAAACTACAAGAACGGGCTATCGCCCTGTACGAAGACAAAACAGAGGGCGAGAACGTAATAGATGCAACGGTCGCCATGATGCACTCCATGCAAGATGCAATCGCTGTCAACATAGGTGCGACACTCAATGAAACGCGGTATTGTAGTATCTAAAATGCTGGCATAAAAAAGACGTAGTACATTAAATTATACTACGTCTTTTTTGTTATATTTTTATTGTTTGCCGACAGATTTCACACTGGACACCAAAGGGTTGTCGTTAAATATGATACTCTGTAGATTATCAGCAATAGTTCCCACAAACATTACTTTCTTATCATTTTTATCTATGTATGAGAATGTTATTGCATTGCCAGAAACAGAAAAATCAGCTGTAACAGAATATTTGTCAACATCTACATCATAATCTTGTATGCCTGCATATTTGTACTGGGTTTCGTAAGTTACGTTACCATTTCCATCCAACAATAAAAACAAATATCCATTAGCTCGATATACACCATCTTTACGTACAAAGAAGCTCTCGTAGCTGCTATATCCTACCTTTACAAAAAACTCTCCTTCCTTAAACTTGTATTGTTTTTCTGTTTGTGTTAAATTAGCTTTGACACATTTCCTTTTTACCTCCATTTCAAAAATACACCTGTTATTGGAAAATGTCATTGCTATCGTTGTGTCGGCATCGTGACCGTTACTATTGCACACGTTCCAATACACCTCTTTTTCCTCCGTTTTTGTGTTTTCTGAGTATTCCAAGCCAGATATTTGCTGTAGCTTTGTGACTACCTCTGTGTTTGTCTCTTCTTTGTCTACAAAAATGCCGAATGTTGTGTGTTCAATTTTCTCTATTGAACTCCATGTTGTGTTTTTAAGCACATACTTTTGACTTTCCTTTTCTTTAGCATCATCATTGTCCGACGAGCAACCCACACACATTAACGCGACCGAAATCAGTGCAAATAAAAATTTCTTCATAGCGATTGAGTTTATAATGAATTATAGCTGCAAAGGTATATAAAATAATGTAAAGTACAATTTGTTTACACAGAAAACAAATATTATTTTATCAATATAACTTTATAAAGTAATTTTGTGTTAGATAAAATTTTCCATTAACGTAAACAGAATAAAGTATGACAATTAAAGAGAAAGTGCTTGCTTCTTGCAAAACGTCGTTCGCGAAGTACGGTTTGAAGAAGGATGAACTTGCAAAGCTGGTAGACCAGATTGTCGCAAGTCGTGGTTTAACAGATGAGTCAACAGACGAGAATGTTACTGAAGCTATTACAGCCGTGGAGCCGTATGTTGGTATGATGCAAGCGGCGTTCAATAGAGCCGTGAGCGAAACAACGAAGAAGTACGAAGGCTGGGTAGACCCAAAGGCTACTCCGACACCTCCGACAAAAACACCAGCTCCTCCAGTTCCGCCAACAACAGAAACTCCGCTTACAGCCGAAGCTGTGGCGAAGATGATTGCCGAGGTAAAGAACGACCAGCAGAAGGCTGTAAACGAGGCTGTCGCAGCCGCTCTTGCTCCGTATAAGGAACGCGAGGAGCGCACAAGACTCGCAACGTTGCTGCAAAGTAATGAGAAGCTAAAGAACGTGCCCGAAGTATTCCGTTCACGCTATCAACTCGACAAAGAGGAAAACCTCGACAGTGTTGTGGAGCAGATTAACAATGATTTCACAGAAATGAAACAAAAGCTTGTCGCAGATGGAATATTTGTTTCTGCGCCGACAACAAGTACTCCGCAGTCTGAGCAGGATGATTTTATCAAGCGCATGGAAGGCTTCGCGCAGCGTAACGCTCCCAAGCCTGAGGGCGCATCGTAATCTCAATATATAGCAACAACTAAAATTTTTAATTATGGCTTATAAAGGAATGTTTTTCAAGAAAGTAAAGCCGACAAGTATCAAGGAGGCTTCTTGGTGGGAGGAAATGTGTGTCCGCAGACAGGGCGGTTATGACCTCGACCAGAGCAATCTTCCAGCTGGCTTGAAATGGCTTCCTAAGGGCGCTGTCGTAAAGCTCGGCACTGGAGGCAAGGCAGTTGTTATTAAATCGGCAAAGGTAACGGAAAAGGCGACAAGCACGGCTAAGACCGTCAAGCTCTCAGCAGGCTCTCTTTACAAGGAAGGCGACACAATCGGCGGCAAGAAGATTGCTTCTATTGTAAGAGCAGAAAGTGGCGACACGGTAACTCTTACAGCTGGACTTGATGCAGAGCTCGCAGAGGGTGCCATTGTTACTGACTACGACAAGAGCAAGGATATTCTTCTCGGCTTTGCATACGCGACAAAGGAGCTTGACCCCGATGCTGCGCAGGTCGTAGAGCCGACTCTGCGTGTGATGGAGGTCGAGGAAGACTCTCTGCCCTACCCGATTAACAGCGACATCAAGGAAGGCTTGAACGCAAACGGCATCGCTTTGTTCAAGATTCAGTAAGTATTAACACAGGATAACTTTAAAAATATAGAAAAGGTATGAATAGTATATTGAAGCAGCTATTAGACCCTAAGTCTTTTCAGACCTATATTGACGAGAACATGAAGACCTCAACATACAAGGCTCTGTGGAAAAACGAGATTAAGCAGGTAGACTATTGCGCAGCCAAGGTTTATCAGGCTAACCTCGCTGAATACACAGCTGCAATGGTTGGTTCTGTTATCGCCAAGAACGCTGAAAGACCTGTTCACCACATGCCCGATTTCGGTCAGCTCACAGGTTCGGTTGGTCGCTACGGTGACGAGTGGGAACTCGACAACGACTACCTCGACCAGATGCACCAGCTCGAGGGTCGCTATCGTGATGCTCAGGGTCGCAACTATACGCAGGCGCAGCTTAATGCGCAGTACGACAAACTCATTAAGTTTTCTTTCCGCCCGTTTGAACCCGCGGTTGTTGCTCCGCACAAGCGTCTTGATATGCTTTACTACGAAGGTCTTTACTTGGGCACACAGACCGTCTCTCGCACGAACAATGCTAAGGCAAACGTGTCTTACACCTTTGACCTCGGCATTAAGCAGCTCGCCGTTACAACATCATGGGGCGAGGAAAATGCAACTCCGTTCGCGGACATCAAGAAGCTTAAGGACGAGGCGAAGGCTCACGGTCGCAAGATTCTCAAGCTCCGTATGTCTGAAAACACATTCTATAAGATGTGCAAGGCTAAGGAGATAAAAGACACCTTTAAGCTCAACCTTGGCACGGTACAGCTCAATCCAGCGGTTCCGATGCTCACAACAGAGCAGGTAAACACTTATCTGCGTTCTATTTTGCTCCCGACAATTCAGGTTGACGAAGACCAGTTTGTGACCCTCGCCGACGGCACGACACACAACCTTATTGCGGATGACCGCGTGGTTGCTCAGTGCGCTGAAAGTGTGGCTATCATGAAGATTTCGGACGCATTGGAGCTGGCAGACCCGATTCCAGGCGTTTCTTACTCTTTGCACGACGACAACCTCGTTGGTTACTGGCGTGACAAGACTGGCTATCATATCAACTATGATATGTGGGCGCAGCCTGTATTTAACGGTCTCAATGACCTCTATATCCTCAAGACTACGGTATAATCGTAGCCTTGGGGTAAAATTTAAAAGATGTAGTAGTAGTTATAGTTGTAGTATTAAGACAAGGTAGCATGACAATCTCGGAAGCCATCGCAAGCGAAATTCAGCCTTTCTCAACGTCGGACGAGGCGTTGGAGAAGATGTTTATCGACGCTGCCGATAAATTCGGTGCCTCGGAAAGCGTCGATGACGCATACAGTGTGGCTGTAAAGAAGCCTGTAGCGTATGCTGCAATGCGCATACTTTACAAAATGCGTACACTTTCAAGCGAGAATGTGGGCGGTGTATCACAAAGCTACAAGAGCGATGACGAACTGATTGACGATATGATAAAATCTATTGCCAAGGACGCAGGATTGAGTGCTGACCTTGTTCTTAATACAGACTCTGATAGCTATTGGTTGCAAAGTGTAAAGGTTTGGTAAGGAGGGTGGATGTATGAACTTTGAGGATAAACTGCAAGTACAGCTCAAAATATACAACGTTGGGTATGTTCAAATAGGTAGCGTGTTCTACGACATGAAGGATAGCGGAGAACCAGACTTTGATGTTAAAAACGAAAATGTCGGCAGCGGATACGATGCGCAGGGCAATCCGATTGAAGCAACGGCAACACGCTTTCTCGATTTTGGCAAATGTCTAATCTTTCCGAATACAAAGGCAAGCCTTATCACGTTGAATGATGGCAGTAAGTATCAATACGCCTACGAGGTGATAGCACCGCTGTCAAAGCAGAAATACAAAATGCTGCCAACGGAAGGGGATACTGTAAAAATAATGAAAAAAGACGGCACAATAGAAAAGGAGATGGAAGTCAAAGGGTTTGTTACCCTTAAACGACGCTATTTGAAATTGTGGCTATAAAACGCAGGGTATGATAATAGGTGACGACGCTGTAAGCGCGATGTACGAATACATTTGCAATAACCTGCCGAATATAGGAGTTGAAAAGGGTAACGTTTTTAAATATAAACGACCCAAAAAGCTTGATTCGGACAGTTATATTGTTATTAATCACTTGCCGTTTGTACACGAAAGTGAGATAGAAAACGGCATGATTAACGTAAACGTGCATGTGCAAAAAACAGCCTCTGATGAACCGAATACAAAGAAACTTACAACGCAAGCGAAAGCAATTCTTGCCTTGTTCGAGAATAGCACATACCTTGGCGGTGCATATTTTGACAGCTATTCTGATTCTCTTCCTACAGAGGACAACGATAATACATACTATATCAATCTGAAATTCAAAGTAACGTATAACAACTTAAAGAAATAAAATATGGCAAAAACAGGCAAAGACGGCGTGTATGGCATTGACGAGTTTGCAATCGCTACCCCTGCGGAAAATGGTGCTTATCCTACCAGTTTTCCATTTAAATTTAAGGCTATTGTACAGGGCTCTTTGAGCTTTAACGACAACGCGGCATCTACAACAGACGTTGAAATCGAAGACTCAGAAGACCCGTACGCAGTATTAACCTCTTCGGCTGCAACCAAAGGTTTTACGGCTCAGACATACGACATGTCTCCTGAAACGTATAAAGAGATCCTTGGTTTTACTTCAACTGACCAAAAATGGAACAACGAGCAGCCAACAGAAACAGCGGTGTTCAAAGCTGTACAGATTAAGACAAAGGTACTCGACGACATCCCTGCAAAGGTGTTCCAATGGGCAAAAATGAAGCTTACTGTCACCCGTAGTGGCTCTATTGGCAAGACCGGTCTTCCAAATCTTAACATTGAATTCCGTCAGATGGCAGTAATGGATGCAAGTGGCGAGAAAGTTTCTGGTCATCGATGGGCATACCTCGATGACGTTAAGACAGATGTCGAAAAAAAGCTTTAGGTATTCGCATAGGTTATATAATTTCAAATCGTTAATTAGCGGCGAGGCAAGGAGAAATTCTAAGCCGCGCCGCCTTTATTTTAAGCATACAGCTATATGAAAACATCAGATAAGAAACACGTCGCTGAAACGCTCAAAGAGCAATCAACAAAAATAAAAGTTGGAAGATTTATTTTTAAGGTCAAGCCGCTGACTCTTATGCAGATATACGAGATGTCTGTCATTGCGAATGATATAAAAAAGCCCAATTGGGGGCTTGGTGATAAAATAAATGTTATTAGCGAGACTATATCACACGGCAATGATGCACGTTTAATGTGCGAAATATTTGTTATTTGTGCTTTTAGGAAAACCTGGAGGCGCAAAATGTGGTCACGCTACATTAATCATCATTTACAGATTGAAGCGTTCAACAACCTTATTCAATTTGTAAGTCATTCTTTTAATATAAATTTTTTCTTGACCTCTATCACTTTCCTCACCCAAACGATAGCAATGACAGAGCCGACAACGACTCGCCATGGGCAATCATCGGAGGAGTAATGAAATACTTTCGTATGAGTTACGAGGAGGTCGTATTTAATCGCTCATACATCAATATTATCCTTCTCAATCGCTCAATACCTTCATGGGATAACCCAGACAAAAAAGAAGATGAAGGTAGCGACAAAAAGAGAAAGGAAGAAATAGGCACTTGCAAACCGATAAACAAATCAATACACGCATCAGATTTCTTTATGGATATGATGGGATAATACTATATATATTATGGCAGAAGAAATACTTGGTATAAGCGGACAGATGGATATTTCCGATATCCAAAAGTCATTCGACACCTTATTTGGAAACCTCGACGAGCTCGGCGTAAAAACGGACAGCCTTAGCGCACGAATGACAAAAGCGTTGAGCGATATTGCACAAAGTTCCGATGTAAGCAACAAAAGTACACAGCAAGCATTTAAGGAGCTTAATGCGATAATATCCGAGGCGCAGGAGAAGCTGACAACAACGCCTAAAAAGATTCAAGATGTTTCTTTGGAATTGTCAAACGCAGCAAAAACGGTCGAAACGCTTAAAGATAGACTTTCGCAAGCGACGGTCGGGACAACAGAGTGGAATACGGTTACTCAAATGCTTGAAAATCAAAACAAGACTGTCGAACGACTCAAGGCGCAGTATTCCGCATTAACAAACACTTTTTCAGACGCTCAAACAGCCGCTAACGTGCTCGGTACAACAATGGGTACTGTCAATACTGTTAGTTCTCTTTCAAACGCAGCTACTGGCGTTAATGCAGGGCTTCACGTCGGCGTGGCGGCAGCCGTGGGTGCTGAAAGTGTGGCACACGCAGCCAATGCGGAAAAAATTGGAGTCGAAACACAGGCAGTAAACGACAACACGCAAGCGTTTCAAGAAGCAAATGAAACAAGCAGACAACGAACAGAAACGGCAAATGCAGAAGCGATAGCACTCGACAAGTTGTCTGAACAAGTGTTGCAAGGCAAAGCAAGCGAAGAGGAGTATATAAAAGCCAAGGAGAGCGCGGAGGAGCGTTACCGTCAACTAATGAACGAGCAAGCGGAATTGCTCGAAAAGGAGAAAAAAGCAAGAGAAGAAGCAAATACTTTTAAGGTTGTGGACGGTAATATCGTCAGTGGTGACAACGATATGAACGCACGTGCCGCTGATGCACTTTTGGAGCGTGCTGCAAATATTAGAAAAGAAGCCGACGAAATAGCAAATAGCTTAAATCGACTTTCCGAGGCGTACACATCAACGACACAGAAAGCACAAGCTGAGCAAAAAAAAGAAGAAGAAAGCACAAACAAAACGCTTGACGCAATACGAGCAAAAGAAGATGAACTAAAGAAGCTCAACGAACAAGTGGAGCTAATGAAGGCGCACCATGCAAACGGATGGGGCGGCGACTTCTTTACGTCTATGCGCAAAGGCGAAAATCCGCTTAACGTCATAAAGGACTATTTCGCTGAAGGTAGCGCAATCAAGGAAAAGCAACAGCAAATTGCCGATATTACAGCAGAGCTTGAAAAATTGCGCACGGCAGCGGACGAAACAAAAACATCTACTACCGATATTTGGAGTGGAATGTCAAAAAACGACATTACAAACTCTATACAGGAAAACATTGCGCAATTAAAGATACTCAAAAGCGAGTATTCCGAAATTGCCCAAGTTTACGGCAAAGACAGCGATAAGGCGCAGGCAAACAAGGAAAAACAAGAAGAAATAACTCGCGAAATAATCCAAAGCAAGGAAAAGCTGCGCGAAATGGGCACATCCTATGAGGATGCGACCAAAGAAGCTAAAAAAACCGCGAAAGAAACCCAAAGTATCGGCAAGGAAGCAGAAAAGTCTTCGTCAAAGGTTAAAGGTATATTTGGAGGGCTTAAAAGCTCTTTTAGTGGTTTGATGAAGGGCGATTTCTCGGGTTTGTTTAAATTTGTCGGCAAAATTGGCATTTGGGGTGCCGGTATTGCAGCTGTAGGAAAAGGCTTATTTGAAGCGTCTAAAGCAGCGGAAGAGTTTCGTGTAGCCATGCAACCTTTAAATCACTACATGGACGCAAGTAAAGTTCAAGAAGTTAGCCAAAATATCTTATCTATGACTTCTAAAACAACGAAGTCGTGCGCGGACATGGCGAACGCTGCTTTACAGTTTGCAAAGGTTTGGGATGGGTTGAAAGATGCACCTGGTGCTCTCACCCAAATGATTGAGAGCTCGAACGAATACGGTGCGTTGACAGGAAGAACATCCGAAGAGGGAGCGAAGGCTATCTCACAAATGGCTTCCGAGTATCACATGACGGCACAAGAAGCTTCGGAGATGAACAACATTATTGCTTCGGCAGCAAAACACTCTACGGATTCGTTCGGAGAAATGTCTGACGCTATTGCTTCCGCTGGTTCAACAACAGCTTTATATGGAGTCACCTTTAAGGAGACAGCTACACTTATCGGCTATTCAAGCGGACAGTTTGGTAACGCTCAGAAGGCGGCATCCAAGCTTTCAATGCTACTTATGAGCATGTCTAAGCTACAAGACAAGTACAATCCGTCGGTAGTTGGTATGGTTACAGCCCTGAAAAACCTTAAAGATGCTTATGAAAGAGGTGAGAATGTCGCATCTAAATTCATGGCTCGCAACAGGTCTGTGGCTATGTATTTTATTAAAAATGCAGATGCTATTGAGCAATACAGCAAAAAGCTGGAAAATGCCGATGCTAAAAATGAACTTCTTGGCGACTTGAGCCAACGCGCTTCCGCAAACCTTGCGAAATTAAACAATGCATGGAACGGTTTTTTAACCTCATTAAATGCCAATTTAACGCCAACCTTAACAAATATATTAAATTTCTTTAATCGTATTATTGGCGGAGCTAAACAAACAGCTTCGCAGCTAAATTACATAAAAAACTACGATAAAATACATCCCGGAAACAACAAGGATGTGGACTACACGGGAGAAGTAGCGAGCAAGTGGTATCTTAGCGGATTTCCTGAAGCACAACTATCGGCACGGACAGCGGCTTCGATGAGAATGGGGAGTCAAAGAGAAAATGTCAAATCCTTTAGCCAACAGGAGGAGCGCCTCAATAAAATATTTGATAGAGCATACCGAAAGGCTCGCGACAAATATAAGCCAAACCCAAAGACTAACTACAAAGGCATTAGCGTTGAAGGTATGTTTAATGCAGGCATGAATGCTGTTAAAAAGGCTATAGAAAACGACCCACAAGCCTTCTCCGAGTTCCAAAATGCATATACATACAATTACTTTTACAAAGAAAAAAAGCGAAACACTCTCGCGTTAAATCAAAAACCCAACAATACAAATACAGATTTAGGCGGCGGTTTCGGCGGCGACGACAAAGGCGAAGAAGCACGCAAATATCGTGAACAGCTGGCTGAACAACAAGCAAAGGAAGAAGCACGCAAGCGCAAGGAGAGATGGGATTTGTATGTAGCGGAAGAAGAAAAAGGCATCGCAAAAGAAAAGGATGTTGCTGAAAAGGAGCGTCTCCAAAAAAAATTGGATTTTGAAAAAAAATTACATCAAATCGACGAGGAAGCAGAGCAGCTAAAACAGGCAAACATACAGGCGGCTAAGGCAAAGTATGACAATGACCCTCAAAATGAAAAGAAAGAAGGATTTTATGCGTCTGGGTTAGACAAAAAGGTAACATTAACAAAAGAGCAGCAGAAGATAATATCAACAAAAAAAGAAGTTGTTCATGCTCAGGTTAGAGAGGAAGACGAAAAGGCACTTAAAAATCTTACAGATAAGTATCGAAACGAAAACCAAGAACGCCTGGAAATTGAAAAAAAATACGATGCTGACATAAAAAAAATACAAGAAGCACGGGCAAAAAAACAGGAAGAATTAAACAAAGCAACAACGGAAGACCAGAAAAATGAGTTGCAGAAACAGATAGACAACCTTGTGTTAGCAGAGGCAAAAGCGACCAAAGATAAAGGTGAAGCGATTGTATCATTTGATTTTGACTTATTAAAGAAAAACCCTGAATACATTCAGGCGTTTGAGGATTTGAATAATGTGAGCAACGAAACACTCACAAGCCTTATCGACATGTTCGAAAAGTTCAAAACCAAAGCAGCCGAATCAATGTCGCCTGACCAAATAAGAGAATTTACGAATACATTGCAATCAATGCAGGATGCATTGTTAGAACGTGAAAATCCTTTTACGCAGGTGGCAGAAACCGCAGTAGAATACCAAATATCAAATGCACAAGTAAAAGCCTTAGAAGATTATATCAAAGCCTTAAAAGAAGGCAAAAACATCGAACAAGCCAACGTAGAGGTATCAAAAAAACTCGGTAAGACATACAAAAATCAAGAAGAGGCAGAAAAAGACCTTGCTAAGGCAAAAGATAAACGCAATAAAGCGGAAAATAAACATCAAAAAGCCGTCAAAAATCTCAACGCAGAAATCAATGAGTTGGCAGACTCGATTAATTCGTTGGGTGACATTATTGGCGGTACTGAAGGACAAATTTTAGGCATTATCGGCGGTGTATTATCATTTGTAACACAAACCACAGAAGGTATTAAACTTGTTGCAGCAACAGGAGCTAACGCTATCTCATCAATAGAAAAGGCATCTGTTATATTAGGTATTATATCAGCAGCAATTCAGTTGTTACAGAAAATCGGTTCGATGTTCAAAGATACTCATGCGCAATACGAAGAGTATGCCCAAAAATTAAAGGCAGTAAACGATTTGACGACCGCGGTAAATGAGTATAAATTAGCCGTGATAAAAGCTCAACAACAAGAAAAAACGTGGTTTGCATCTACAGGATTAATAGACCTTCGCGAATCGTGGACATATTCTCAAGAAGCTTTACAAGGGTATTTAGATAAACTGACAGAAACACAGGCGATATATCAAAACGAAAGTGGCGGAGGATGGCTTACAAATTCTTTGAAGTGGGTAGGCTCCGCAGTTGGAAAGATTGTATCATTACCTGGAGAACTTGTAAAAAAAGGACTTGAGGCTTTGGGTGTTGACATGAACAATTGGCTTGGAGACCTCACTAAAGGTGTTGTTAATTTTGCAACTGGCGGGTTCGAGGCTATCTTTGGTGCAGGTATTGGAAAAATAATAGACGATAGCAATAAATATGACAAAGGTACCACTGCGGCTTACAATAACTTGCGCATTGAAACCAGAAAAAAATCCAGTGGTTTCTTAGGCTCAGGCTTAGGTGGTCACAAACAAAAAACAAAAGACCTGCGCGAATGGACGAAGCAAAAATTTGGAAAAGATTTGTTTGACGAAAATTATATGATAGACGTTGATTTGGCAAAAACAATTCTTGATAAATACGGAAATAAACTTGTCGGCGAGACAAAAGAAACGCTGGAAGAACTCATAAAATTTAAGGAAGAGTATGATAAATTCAACGAGCAATTGCATGAGTATGTATCTGAACTGTATTCGCCATTAGTGGACAACTTTACCGATGCTCTTTTTGATTGGTTTGATAATGGAAAAGACGTGATGGATTCTTTTAAGCAATATGCCACGTCTACATTTCGTGAAATAGCAAAAGAGATGATTAAGTCGATGGTTATCACGGAAATTTTCAACAAGTACAAAGACCAGTTGTCTAATATATATATGGCATATATATCAGGCGCGATGTCAGAGGAGCAATTTATTAATTCTATGTCTGGAGTTGTAGGTTCGCTTACCAAGGACCTCGAAAAAGGAATACCAGCGGCTCAAAAGACGCTAACAGCACTTGATGAAAGCTTAAGGAAGGCTGGGTATGATTTGCATGAAGCAGAGCAATCGTCACAATCCGCAACAGGCAAGGCTATCGAGGCGGTAACAGCAGACCAAGCCAACACCTTGATAGGTATAGGATACGCTATGCAAATATCAATAGAACAGGGCAATACTACGCGTGAAAGTATGCGCAGTAATGTCGAAACAATATGTTATTACCAGACACAAATATCTTGCGACATTTCAGAAATAAAAGATATACAATACCAAGGACTAAATCAGTTGCAACAGATAGTAAAAAACACAGAACCTATCGTTGCAATCAATGAGAATATAGCGAGCATGTATAAATTAATGAAAGAAAGAATATAGTATGAAAAATCAAGCATTTATAAAGCTTTTGAGCGAAGACGACACAAAATATGTCGACCTTAATGAGTTTGGTGTCACCCTCACACGAGGATGGCGCGAAGCTTTGCTAACGCCAGCACCCGTAAAAGATTATGTTAGCAACGATAGCCGAATTGAGCATGGCGTTAATATGATAGCCACACCAGAATGCGCCAAACTTAACAAAAGAAATGTTGATATTCCCTTTTTTTTAGAAGGACATTCTACCGAAGATTATCTTGAAAAATTGGAGTCTTTTTTTGAAAAAATAGCGTACAGCGGTGAATTTTGTATGAAAGTGCCCTGTTTAAAACGGGTTTTCAAATTTGTTTATTCGCAATGTTCAAAATTTGGAGATTACGGCTTAAAAAAGGGTAATTTTACACTAAAACTTATCGAACCAAACCCCAAAGATAGACCAAAGATATGATAAATATATACAATCCCAACGGCGATATTCTAATGCAAGCCATTGTCGCCAAAGATGCAAAGAGAGAAGAAGAATTGTCAAAATCCGATTATATATCTCTGTCGTTCAATGCGGTTGAAAAAATCGCATTGCCAATGGGTGCGTATATAGAGCACACGTATTATATTGACAAAACGAGAAGTGTAACACAAAAATTTATGCTTCTCGAACCTTATACGCCTACACAGGCGGATGAAATGTCATGGAAATACGCCATGGAATTTCACCACCCAAAGATGCAACTTGGTAAAATACCGTTTTACATTAAAACCAAAAACTCTCAAAATGAAGATATTAATCAGACAATTTGGAGTTTTGTTGGTACTCCACAAGGCATAATGGGAAAAGTATGCGACTTTCTTAACAACGACATAAAATTTGGTAAATGTGGATGGAAAGCAATATTATCTGAAACGGTAAAAAACTCCCTAAGCGTAAGTTTTAGCGATAATGATGTCTTGTCGGCTTTAAGTGCAATCTCTAACGCTGCTGGAGATGAATGCGAATGGCATATTGACTACGACGACGAGATTGTTTACCTTGGCAAGGTGGCTATTGAAAGCGCAGAAAAATTTAAATTAAGTGTCGGTGAAAACGTGGGCGTTCCCTCCGTTACAGAAAGTAGCGACGGATATTATAATGCTTTCGCGGTCTTTGGCGGTACACGCAACATTACGCAGGTCAATGATAAAAATGAAAATGTTTCGTCAGGCGATATAAGACTGCAACTTGCAAAAGGCAATGGAGTAATGGTTATTGATGGCAGCCCAGTACAATTCAGCGTAGACGAGTTTTCTGTTATGGATTTGCGTACGGACAAAACATTGCCTAAATTTACAAAGGTGCTGAATTTTCCTGATATTTACCCATCTCTTGACACCTACGTTTACGATGTTCGAGGACGCAAGAAATACGTTCTTGACCCACAAACGAACAAACCGATAGTCTTACGAACTGACGAACAAGGCAACGTGCTTGAATACAAGACGTTCACGGTTTGGTTTATGCGTCTGGCTTACTGCACAAAGAACAAAGAAGCGGACAAGCAAGCTGTCAACAGCACGGTTAAAGACGGCGTCACATATTATTGGTATGATTTTGTAATCACGGACGACTTGAAGATTAACGGAAAAACCTTGTCCTGCTCGTTTGAGCCCAATTTTGAAGAAGGCGCATTGTCAACACCTCTTGTTGGTAGAGGAACGAATGGTGATAACGTTGGCTTTGAGCTAACCTATCACACAAAATCAAGAACTTCGCATGAATCTGACGATTGCTCAACTGGCAATTTCAACATCAAACAAGGCGATTATGAAATAATATATCAAGAGGACAACAATATTATAATCCCAACGAACGAGGAGCAGTTGATAATACCTAAGGGCAAAGCTTTGCCAACATTTGAGTGTAATAAGGTAGTCCTGTATAATATTGCTATGGCGGATGTCTATAAGGTGTCGGCACAGGAAAAGCTCTTGGAAGCTGCGAAAAAAGATATTATACTCGCGCTGGCAGACACAAATAACTACACCGTCAAGTCTTATCCGCATGTATTTAAAGCCCAAAAGCCAAAATTGCAAATTGGGCAGAGCGTTTCACTTTCAGGCAAAGGACTGCGACTTGATACTCGTGTTTTAAAACTCTCAACAAACTTGGATTTCGATTATATTCAAGAAATAACGGTTGGAAACAAGGTTATAAAAGGCGCTGTTTCGCAATTAAAAGAAGACGTACAATCAATAATCGCTAACGGCGGCGGCAGCAGCAGTGGTGGCGGTTATAGCGTCGCGCAGTTCGAATCGCTTGTATCAAAATACGGTATCAAACACTTTCTTTCAAAGGAATTTGCTGATGTCGCGCAAGAGATAATTAGCTTTGCAAAGGGTCTAAAATTAGGCAAGGAAGCAGCAGACAACCCTCTCGGCATCTCCTCTGACGGCATCGCCACACTCAAAGAGGTTGTGTCGGCTGCGTTCCGTTCGGGTGCGCTCGGCTCTGGCTTTAAACTTGGCGATTACAACGGAAGTGGTGACAGTTACTTAGAGGTAGACCGCCTGCTTGTGCGCAAGGCGGCGGAGTTCGTAAGGCTCGTAATCCGAGAGCTTCAAAGCGTAGGTGGCGAGATTGTTCTGTCGCCTGCTGCCATGAAGATTAGCAATGTGGTCTATTTCGAGAAAGGTGTGTATCTTCCCGAATATGAAGCTCTTCCTCTGCGCTACAATGTTTACCGCTGCTACTTCTCGCAGAAGAAAGGCGACGAGGAGATAGAGAACCAGTTCGTCGAGGGCGACCTTGTGCGCTGTCAGACGTTCAACGTCAAGGAGGGCGTGAGTGAGAACGTGAAGAACAGATACTACTGGCGCAAGGTGTACAAGGTAGGCAAAGATTTCATCGATGTGCTTGCTGATTTCTGCGATACTGGCAGCGATATTCCGCAGGCAGGTGACGAGCTTGTACAGATGGGCAATACGACGGACACGGCACGCCAGTCGGTCGTTGTTCTATCGGCATACGGAGCGGATGCGCCATCATTAAAGATGTACGAAGGCGTAGATAGCTACTCGTTAGAAAACAAGGAGGTCTTTGTCCTGTCACGTCAGGAGATGTTCGCCATAGCCGATAAGTTTAGGTTCGTTACGCGCAAGGCTAATGGCGAGATAAAGAGCACACAGTCGTTTGCGGAGCTTGTGATGTCCGTGGATGGACTCAGAACAACGGTCAACAGAAACAAAGAAGAGCTTGACGACGAGATAAAAAGCACGCAGTCGCAGATAACACAGACCGCAAATGATATAAGAACAGAGGTTAGGAGAGACTACTCTACCAAAAAGGATGTAAACGACCAAATATCAGCGGTTAGCTCTTCTATAACGCAGACCGCTACACAGATAGCGATGAAGGTAGGCTACACTCTTGCCGAGCGACGTAACCTGCTCGTCGGCTCGTTGTTCCGTAAGCAAGGCGAAGGCTGCTTTCTTCTAAGGTCTAAGATATATTGCACGTCGGCGCATGAGGGTGCTAATGTGATATTCGCGCCCGATGCCAAGGCAGGCGGTGCGCAATGGGGTGGAGCGGCGAACTCTCGCAACATACATGTAACCAAGGGCAAAACGTACACACTGGCGTTTTGGGCTCGCACGAAGTCAGCCAAAGTAGAGATTGTGGGCGAGACGATATGGCACAGTTCGGCAACCGACACGTCGCGACCAGGTGGATATACCGGTCCTAACGGCAGTGCGTATTTAGGCGGCGTAACGATAACGCCAAGCAACGGCTGGCATCTGTTTCAGAAGACGTTTACCGTTGCAGCGAACGCTCCTTATGAGTGGATTTCCGTGGCGTGTCTAAAGGCTAACGCATCTACTGCGAGTCAGCAGGTGTACATCGCCCACCCTATCCTCATAGAGGGTACGGCGGAGGACTTTGTGTGTTGGAGCGCATCGCCTGACGACTACGACTACATCGGGGGTAACCTGCTCGACAACACACGCACGTTTGCCAAAGCCGGCAACCTAACACGAATGGATGCGTCAGTGGTCACTAACGAGTCGTACAACAACGGATGCTCGGTAATATATGCAAACGCTGCTTCCAAATACATTGAGATGGCGCAATGGAGTGTTAGCTCTATCATCAAAAAAGATGAGGACTATATGTTCTCGTTTATGGCAAAAGGTTCCGGCAGCATCGACGCATACATGTGGAGTGGTTCTAATCTAAGTATATTCGCCGAGGACAGCGAGCGCGATACAATAACGAGCAACGCCGACGGAGGTCGTCGCTTCTCTCTTACAAGCGAGTGGAAGCGTTATTGGGTACACTGGCGTTCGGAGGGTACAGGCATACCTAATTATGTCTTAATCCGTTGTTTGCAAGGCGGTAAGGCGTGGGTGACAATGCCGAAGTTGGAGGTCGGTGCAACGCCTACCGATTGGATAGAGGGCAAGAGTGGTTTTATCGAAGACAGTGGCATTGCCGCAAAGCTACTGCGCACTGGCTTCGACATCGAGAACGGCAAGATAACGGCAACTGCGGACAAGTTCGAGGTGCGCAACAACAGCGGTGTGGTGACGGCGAGCGTGAACGATAATGGTTTACTGGAGGTTAACGCGGGATTGTTTAGTGGTTTTGTCAGAAAAAAGTTGACGGTCATCACGCCGGAGAACATCGGACAATACACCATACCTTCCGCTCAACTTGGTTACGTAGTTTTCGATTTCGCAGCCGCAGGCTCCTTTGTTAGTTTTGAAGGTGATTTTAGGGCGGTGTATGGTAGCGACTACCCTACAATTATTCTGCCATATACCAATTACAGTAGCAGCACAAGACCAAATTCGGTTCCTTTCGCGCAGACAGCACCATACTTAGACCAAAAGTTTATTGTAATAAATAAAGCAAACACCTCTGTAGTGATAGTTGGCGGTGGCACAATAAATAAAAGAGGCAGTACTACCATTGGAACCTCCAGCCTTCCGAACGAGGTTGGAACAAATCAGTCGGCGATTGTAACGTGCACCCTCAAAACTACCACTAAAAGCAGTGGCAATAGCTGCACAATAGTATGGGATGGCTATGTTTATGGATAATTAAAAAGAACAAGATATGAAGAAAATAGTAAGAGGTAACGATTTTATGTTGCGCATTCCAGTAAAGAAGATAGTCAATGGTGAACAGGTATCGTTCCCGTTGACTGATTGCACCGACATCGCTGTGCACATCGTTAGCAAGTACAAGCGTACCGCACTCCCCTTTTCTATCGACAAGGAGTCTAATGATGTGCTCTTGGCTGACGTTGACGGCACGACACTGTCGTTAGGCACTTACGCCTTGGAGGTGACGGGCGTACTGGAGGGTGCTAACTGGCGAAGCTATGAGTATGAGCAGTTCGCCATCGTTGACAACAACGCAAGCAGCGATACCGTGTTTGAGACAACACAGCCCGATGGCGACACCAACATCGAGGACGACAACGGAGATAAAGCCAACAAGGGCTGCATGGATGTGAAGATTGAGGGCGTTGCCGTAGACACTGCGCTTGTTGTCCTTCCACCCGTGTCTTCGCGAACAACCCCGAGTGTCAAAAAGAGCAAACCAAAGATAGAATATGTAGTTGGTAGGGCGATAAAATGCTCATTGCTGACCTTATCATCATCTGACAGGGTAAGGTATATTGTACCCCATAATGATAAAATGATTTCCTTATTGGTTGGCAATCAAACATCAAGTCTTCTGGCAAAGAAAGGAGATAGTATTAAGGTGAAATTTATTATTAATGGACCTATTCCCTTATTGGGTTGGGCAGAACCTTTGAGAACACATTACTATTCTGTTTCACCTGGTAGAAATGATGAGATAGAAATCACTAAAGTATCTGATGTTTATACTTGTTTTAGAGTGTCTCTAAATATTATCGTTCCGAATAATGGTGCCTGGTTTGTAAAAAACGTAACACTTAGTAAGGATGGTGTTTATGTGGTTACATTGGATTCCAAAGGCATTCCAAGTTCTTTTGATACCGTAAGCCCTTACAGAAAATTCGAGAAAGGCATGGTGGTAAACAAACGTCTGCCAAATGGTCTCGGTTTTAACGAGGGTTTGTTATATGAATACTCCCCCCGTCAAGTGCTATACAGTTACAAATACACGTGGTGCAACACCAAACTGTTAAAAGGAGGTAAGCGTTTAATAAAAAAAATGAGACGTAAAAAAATAAAGTCGGGCATCTGTCATATTTTGGTTAAACACCAAAATGAAAAGAAAAGTTGTTATATGCAAACATACGCCGTAAACATAAAGAGAAACAAAATAACGAGGCTCCGCTAAACGTGCAAGTAACATTGATATTTAACCGAGCTATCTTACTGGTTAGCGGCTTCCTCGTCACTCACAAAATTACTACATTTTTATAATCCTTGTAAGGGTAGTTGGTAAGAAACAGAGATAAAAAGTGATTTTATAACTTTAATTAACAAAAAAATCAAATAGCATGGAAATAAAAGTAAAGCGAATAGCAAGAAAGGAGGCGTACACAATAGGCAAGATGTACGTCAACGGCGAGTATATCTGCGACACTCTTGAAGACAAGGACAGAGGACTGACATCTAATATGTCGGTTGCGCAGATATGCGGAGTGAAGATTAAAGGCGAAACCGCCATACCTACTGGCAGATACCTCATAGACATGAAGACGGTATCGCCACGCTTCGGAGGTCGGGCACAGTATCAGTTCTGCAAAGGTAGACTGCCAAGGTTGTGCAATACGCCTGGCTATCAGGGTGTGCTGATACACATCGGCAACACGGCGAAGGACACGGAGGGCTGCATCCTTGTCGGTGAGAATAAGGAGAGGGGCAAGGTGCTTAATTCAACGGCGACGTTCCGTAAGGTGTACGCGAAGCTGAAGGCTGCGGACGAGAGAGGAGAACGGATTTATATCACAATAGAATAAAGGAGGCGAAATGGATACAGTATTGCAGATTATAACGTTGCTTGTAAGCAGCGGCATCGTCGGACAACTCCTCTACTACAACTCTCGAAAACGAAAGGAAGCTGCGTCTGCGCAGAAAGACGAAGACGCGAACGCAATGGCTTATGCTCAAGAATGGCACAACCTTTACGACCATGAGCATGAGGAGCACATGGAGGAGCGCACAAGACTCAATAACAAAATAGACTCGCTCTACGACGACATTGGCAAGCAGCGTGCGACCATCCGTCAGCTCAAAGACGATAAGAACACGCTTCTTATGAGAATGCGCGAGCTCCAATGGAACGAGTGTACGATAAATGGGTGCATGAAGCGAAAACCACCACGTGACTATGGGAGAGAAGAAACGGATTAATAATAATGTCAAAAGTAAAAGTGTATGGATATAAGAGGAATACTGATGTTGCTGAACTGCATCATCTTGGGAGCGACAACGCTCTTTATTTTCTACAAGGCAGCGCAGCTCGATATGGTCGATGAAGGCTACGACGAGATTAAGCGAAACCGACAAGGCGCAATCGGTTGGTTTTTGGCTTCGGTGTTCGTAGGCGTTCTTGCACTACCAGTAATGGTGCTGCGTGAGGTTTATCAATGGAAGCGTTATAAGCTACCGGGTATTGAGTGGGACGATATTTGTCGCTACGGCTTCACTATCATCGTCGGCTCTATGCTGAATCTGCTCCTGCTTGTGGTAACGAGCTGCACAACTCCGAAGCCTGTTGTGTTGGAGCGAGTGATTAACAAGACGGACACGTTGTATAAGACCAACTACAAAGCCGATACGTTCCGCGTACATGACTCTATATATGTCGAGAGCTATATGATAGGTGATACAATATACAAGACAAAGAATGTGTACAAATGGCGTGACAGAGTGAGCGTTAAGACGGACACGATATACAAGTCTATCTTGCGAGCAGACTCAATTCCAGTGCCGGTGCCAGTTGAGCGTAAGGCTACATGGTGGGAGCGGACGCAGATGTTCGCAGGAAAGATAGCGGTCGGAGCGGTGGTACTATGTTTAATCTCGCTGCTGCTTTGGCTGATACACAGAAGAAGATAATATGTTGATTGGTTAGTTATTAGTTTTTTTAGTTTAAGGTAAATTGTTTTTAGGAGCCTTGCCCGTCCGTGATGGATAGGCAAGGAGTTTAAGTGAACTACCCATGAGCTAAAGACTTGCGTTTTTTACTGTGTTTAAATAAATATAAATAAAGACAACAAAACATACAACTTTGAAAATAAATGACTAACTTGCATCAAATAAAACTAATCAACGTTATATTAAACTAAATAAAATCAATATGAACGATGATGATAAAAGGATGTTTCTTGCTCTTGTGAAGGGTAAGGACATATCGGAGATTATGTCTTTGCTGGCAGAGTCCGGCAATCAGTATTCACGCAGAATACTACGGTTCTTCCGTTGGTTCTGCAAGTGGGTTCCAATACTCATAATGACGGCGCACATGTACGGCGTGTTTGACTTTAGCCGCAATCCAAAGGAGATGTTTGCCGTACACAGTGCAAATTGGGCGTGCTACACATTTATATACATCATGGTCTATATACTGCCGATGGTTCTTATTCTTGCGTCGCGCTTCTTTTGGCTATGTTGGAAGTATCGCATACCGTTCTTCTACTACTTCGGTGTCAACTCCATACATCTTGTATATTGGAGTTGGTACACGACTAACGAGATGGTAATGGCGCACTTTGCAATCATGGCGTTCACGTTGTTGCTGTATGTCTACGGAGCTGTCGACTGGTTTTGCTGTAAATCAAAGCTCGGCAAAAGAATGTTCAGTTAAAAAGAAATGCCATGAGAAAGATTTTCGGCTATAAAATGCTTGGTACACTGTTGCAATCACTCGCCAATTCGTGCTTCAAGGCAGACGAGCAGCAGCGCAACGGCGAGAAAGTGACGGCTTGCGGTATGAGTGACGATGATATAGAAACACTCTGCCAGGACATACTCCCGAATATGCTCAACCCGATGATGAGCGCAGAGGAAGTAAAGGACAGGCTCTGTGTAAGCGATGCAACGCTCAACAGAATGGTCAAGCGCGGAGAAATACCGAACGGTGAGTGCAAGAAGCGCGGACACACACGGTACTGGAAGAAGTGGGACATTCTTCACTTTTTAAAACATAAGAGAGGCAAGTAAAGAGGCTTCTCTTTTTTTGTTTCCATTTCTTTCCAATTTTTCAAACATTGGAAAGAACGTTTCGCAATGTGATAGTACCGACTATCACCTTATATATCTGATTATCAGCGTAATATAAAATCTTTGAGCGTGTTATGACATTATCCGTCGTAACTCGCTAACTTTGCGGTGTAACGTTACGAAATAGTGTTTAGTCAACTAAGGTAAAATTTTAAAAAAAAGATTGTATTATGTCTGAGTCAAAAACTTATGTATTCGGCAATGAAGGTGGCGGACAGGGTGGCATGATGAGTTTGCTCGCTCCTCTGCTTCAACAGAGAGGTCTTGACCCTAATCTTCTCCTTGCCATGAACAAGAACGGCAATGGTTGGGGCGACGGCTTCATGTGGGTAATTTTCCTATTCTTCCTCATGGGTTGGGGCGGTAATGGTTGGGGTGGTTTCGGCAATGGTCGCGCAGGCGGTATTGCTAATGAAATCAACAACGACTACGGTCGCTCGCTCCTCATGGATGCCATCGGTGGAAACAGAAACGCTCTAAGCAACCTTGCTACACAGCTTAACTGCACCGAAGGTCAGATACAGGCGGCTATCTCGGCTCTTACCTCGCAGGTTCAGGGTGTGGGCAATCAGGTCGGCATGAGCGGTATGCAAGTTATCAACGCTCTCCAGCAGGGCAATATGCAGATTGCACAGCAGCTCGCTTCTTGTTGCTGCGAGAACAGACTTGCCACATGTCAACAGACCAACACCTTACAGAACGCCATCAACGGCGTTGCAACAAGTCAGGAACGCAATTTCTCAAGTCTTGCCTTTGAAACACAAAGACAGGCTTGCAACCTCGGCAACACTATCGAGAACAGCACACGGCAGATTCTTGACGGACAGCGTGCCGCAGAGCTTCGAGAGATGCAGGACAAGTTAGACCATCTGCGCGAGGAGAACTCAACGTTCAAGTCGTCGGCTATGACAAGTCAGATTGTAGGTCAGGCGGTCGCTCCTATCAATGCGGTGTTGGCAGGCTTGCAGCAGGAGGTTGCAGGTATCAAGTGTAAGATGCCCGAGACGGCGACTGTACCTTACCAGCCGTTCGTTGCTGTCCCAAACTGCGTAGCAGCACAATACGGACTTTACGGAGTCAACGGAGCTAACGGCTTTTGGGGCTAACCATCTAACTGGAGGAACGACTATGATTTGGGGTTATCCTTTTTCATGGGTCAACAGAAGAGGGTCGGCAGCTATCGGTTCTACCGGTGTGTCGGTAGGCACAAGCGGTGTGGTATTCTCATTCAGGAACCATGCCTTCTTGAACGCCAATTACAGAGGTACGGTATTCGTAAATCTGCGACAGGCGATACCGACGGGCACAACGACCACGCTGCCGATACTCTTTGAGACCAACGGCGTAACGCAGGCTGTCACCAAGTTTGGAGGTGCAGCCCTTACGGTTGCCGACGTAGCCGGAACTGGCGTATATCAGCTCTGGTTCGAGAGAGATACTAACACCCTTCAGCTAATGACGGGTATTGTTTAACAACTAAATTGCAAATTGTATGTTCAGTGGACTAAGAACAAACAGCATATTCTATGTGCTTGAGAAAGGTGAAGAGCCGACATTGAAAATAGGACAGGTGGTAAGCGTAAGTAATCCGCAGCCGAAGTTCCCTACCTATCAACCAGGGCAGTTTTCAACGCAGCCTATGGAAACAGTTGTAGATGTGAAAGTAAAGCTGCCCGACGGTGAAGCAGAGTTCAAGCAACTGCCTTCAAACGGACAGATTGCCAACTCGGGCGATATGGTAGTAAGCGAAAGTCGCGAAGCGATGATTGCCGAAGTGGAAGCGATGTTACGACACTCGCAGGAAGTGCTTGCAAGCAAGGACTACCACGAAAAGGTGGTGTGTAACTGCGAGAAGATAATGTGTGTTCTCAATCCTCAGATTGCCAAAGACAAGGAGCAGGAGCAGAAAATATCTCAGCTCGAAACCAAGGTCTGCGGCATGGAGGGTACTTTGTCAAACATAGAAAGCATGTTGCAAAAGGCACTGAAAAAGTCAAACAGCAATAACTAAAATGCTTGAGCTATGTATATGATTGAAATCACAGAGAACAAGATGGGTGAGCTTGTCGAGAACGTGGAGAAATGCTTGCGCTATGGCGGCAAGGCAATGGCGTGTCTTGACAGCTTGCAGCGTGGCGAAGGTCGATACGGTGAGCGTTCACCTATGCCCGATTATCGCGATGATTGGCGATACGAGAACGAACGCCGTGAGCGCGATATGTACGATGATGACGATGACGGTCGCTACGGAGAACGACGCGGCGGTTATCGCGGTCGCAGACGCTACTAAGTAATTAACCCGACTGGTGGGGAGGTTCGCTTCCCTGCCAGTCCCTTAAAACTTAAATATTATGGGAAGATGTAAGATGCCTTTGGATATGTACGACTTGAAACCCGAAGGAATGATAGCATATCTAAGATACAACGGCTATCACTTCAACAAGAAGATGTGTGAATGGGCTGTCAAGCAAATGCGAATGATTAGTCCAACTACGGGCAAGGAGGAACGTTTGGAGATGCTGTCAAAAGAGAAAGTCGAGGAGATGTTGCAAACGAATGGCTTGCAGCTTGAAAACCTCGTCGGCTACGACCATGTATATGTAGCCAATATGTGCAAGGCAGACTTTTGGGGCAAGTCGATAAAGGACGAGCAACAAATGGCGCAGTATGTGAAAGATATGGTTGATGATACAGACCAGAAGGACGGCTTCATCTTCAACCGCTTCTATGCCGACTGCTGCCACAACGGTATGCCTATACCTTGGGAGGACTTGTTATGATTAGGCGTGACATAAGGCTCGACAAGTACGACTGGGATGTGCGTTGCTTCATTGGGTATGACAGCGGCGACGCGGTGCATCTCTGTAACGAGCTTATGACTATTGGGTGTGGCAGCGAAGCGACAAGCAAAGCCTACCGTCACTTCATAAGCGGTGGCGAAAGCAGAGGACTCACCTACTCTAACGTTAAGGACAAGGTGAGCGTGGTTACTATCGGACACTCAGAAGAAGAAAGCGAGATGGTGAACACAATCGGTCACGAGCTGCTGCACGTTACAGCGCACATCTGCGAAGTATATGATATTGATATGAGCGGCGAGCAGGCTTGCTACATTATAGGAGAACTATGCGGAAAAGTATTTAATTCCGTCAAATAAATAAATAAACAAACAACAACCAAACCTATTGCATTATGAACGATTTAATTGAGAAAATCTGCGCTTGTAAGGATTTGAAAAAAATCAGAAGCGCAATCGCTATTTTAGCTAACTGGCTCAACAGACGGTTGGAACCAAGTGAAAAGGAAACATTAAAGAAAGAACTGCACAAAGCTCTATTGGGCAAACATTTCGACAAGGAAACTGCGGATGATTGCATTAAGCGTATGTATTGTATCACAAAAAGCAACGCTGTTTTGCATGCGCCATTTGTGTCTGATAGAACGTGTGCCGAGCTTTACGAAAGGTACAAAGCTCAAATCAAAGACTACAACGTGTACGATTTCATGGTTGTGCTTAATAATGTCATTGCCAATCATTACAATCTGTTGCGCGGATGGTGGAAAAACGAGGAGTGGTCGGTGTTGTTGATAAAGTTTAGTGAGATAGCCGTAAATTGGCTGAATGACGACGACACGCCTTATCGTGGCGAAAAAGCATGGTGCGTACTGGGTGCATAACGGCAAAAGGTGGAGTTAGCAGCATAGTTAACCCCACCTTTTATTATAATAGGTCTAAAACAAGTCCTTTTGTAGCAACGTAGACAGGCTTTCCTGTTGCCATTTCTACCTTATTTTTAAACATGTTACTATTACCATTGTTGTCAGATATGTGTATAAGCACAATATTTTTTGTTTTGCTTAAATCGCAAGCGTTTAGGCAGTTGATACACCTCTCCAAGCTCATGTGCGTTGCTTTTGCGCGAACGCCTACCTTGTATGGGATAACACCATTTTCAACACTTTTATCAACAAGACCGTCCGTATGATTGCACTCGATAAAAACGTGGTTGATAGGGAAATTAAATTTATATCTAATATGATGTGTATCCGTAATAAACAGCATTGTTCCCATTTCTTCGTGATAGATAATAAAACCACAAGGTTCTTGTGTGTCGTGTTCTGTGTCGAAAGCTTTGACTACAAAGTTACCAACCTTAAATTCCTTAAATAGCGGCGTTGTGCAATAATGAAAAGTATTCGCTTGGATACCGCACTCTTCAAGAGTGCCTTTGGTCGCATACACGTTGAAAGCTTTTGCGTACTGCTTTATAAAACCTGCGTGGTCGCCGTGACTGTGCGTCACCAAGCATCCATTCACTTTGCTTACATTGCCCTTTAAAGCACCAACAGCGTGCTTGTAGTTTACTCCACATTCTATAATAAGGGCTTCTGTTTCGTTTTGCAAAACATACCCATTTCCCGAGCTTCCACTGCCTAATGTTGTTATAGTCATTTTTTTATTTAATAAAAGGAGTGGGAGTTACCCCACTCCTCAAAGATTGAAGATTTAAAACGTTATTGCTTAAACATATCCGGCATCTCTTGCTTTCCTAAAAGCTGCGTCTTGTTTGCAGTCTTCTTTTCTTTTGCTTCCTGCTTAGGTTCGGCAGTTGGTTCGGCAGTTGGTGCGTCGTCTACATTCATTCCAACCTTCAATGTGTTAGCTTCTTGTTTTTCCTTTTCTTGCACCTGCGAGAGTTGTTCTTCAACCGAAGGCTGCTCGGCATTGTCAGCAATCACTTCTGTGTATTCGGTATCTTCAATTTCCTCTCGAGTGTGCAAGCCCATTATACAGCCAGGGTCTACAGTACGAATCAGCCAGCTCGCAGAACGATAGCGGAGCATAAGCTGCGGTATGTTCTTCCATTTTGGGTTGCGAGCGTACCAACCTTCATCTTTCGCCATTTGTATCGTAACCTCAGGACCTTTAACCAAGGCACCTGTTGTTTTGTTAATAGCCGTAGCGAACATGCCGTAGCTGTCAGTGCCCTTTGTGCCTATTTCTTGGTAGTCTATAGGCGTGTATTTACCAGTTGCATTAAAACAAGCAATAGCGAACTTCGCTTCAAAAGAAGGCTTGCCATATACGACAACAAGGTTTTGTAAAACCATAAGTGGGTCGGCTTGCATACGAAATGCCATATTAAGACCTATAAGACAGTTGCCTACGTTTTTTTGATAGATTTGTGGCACAAGAGTTGATTGTGCGAATACCTGCGCCATGCGCTGACCGGTTTCAAAGTCTTCTTTTGAACTAAAAACCTGAATGGTGTACTGCTGTTGAGTAGTAGCTACCTCGTTATTCTTTTCCATATTCCGATGTTTAAAGTTATAATAATTCTACATTAAAAGGTTCTCCGTATTTGCATTGCAGATAGATACTTTGCTGAGTCGATGTAAGAGCTTTCTCAACTGACTCTTTGCGGTCGACGAAAAGCGGCACGTAAACGTTCTTCGCTTTTGATATACCATTTATAATATCGATACCCATGTTGATGACAGTGCCATCGTTGGTATTGTTATAGTCAACTCCGTTGCTGTCAATAACTGTACAAACCTCCTTTTCGTCGTCGTTGGTTATGTTTTGCTCGTAAAACTTCCACCGTATCAGAGAGAAGAACGAGTTTACATTGTTTTCAACAATCGCTATCTTCGCCTTTTTGTATTCTTTGATTTGACGAATCACTTCGTTGCAATCAGCGACTATCTGCGCAAGTTCGCGAGAACGAGCATCAAGCTTTTCTTTTTCTTTTTCTATGCGTTCATTCATATCGCGACCGGAAATTCTTTTTATCAAATCATCGCGCTTAACGGTTAGCTCCTGCTTCTTTCGCTTGTTTTCTTTTGCTGATGCGTCCACTTCTGTTGTAGGTTCAGTGCTTTTGATTGCTTGCAAGGAAGCGTCCGCTTTTTTCTTTTCTTCGCTTTGTTCCCATGTCTCGGCTTTTATCTTCGCAAGTCCAGCACTGAGGACATTGTGCGCGTCGGTTTTTGTTTTGACATTTTCATTGTCTTTGATGGCTGTTATCTGCTCAAAGGTGTTGATATTGCCCTTAATAATAGCGATTTGGCTGTTCTTTTCGGAAGCTGCTTTTTGTATTCTTGCAAGTTCTCCCGACTTGTGGGCATTAAACTCCGCTACAGCGTTCTCGTATTCTTTGCTTTTCATTTCCTCCGTATAAGGACGACCACAAACGGGACAAACGTCTGTTTGGGCAAAGTTAAATTCCTTCTCGTTAACATTGTTCCATTGTTGCATTAGTTCGTTAAACTCCTTGGTCAACAAGGAAAGTCTACATCCATTCTCTACATTATTATCAATGTTCTTTTTTTGAATGCGTATCGCTTCGTGCATCTCGTCAGCAGCCGTGTTGACCTTTTTAAAAGCGTCGTTGATGCAAGCAAAGTGCTCGTCTGCCCACTCTTTGCGTGTTTTTTCATACTTCTTTTCTTCTTCGGCGAGTCTGTTTTGATACTCCTTTTGCTCGTCAACATTGACGATTACGCCTTGTAGAGATGCGTCTATTGACGATATTTGTTTGTCAATTTCGTTTTTTTCTTTTTCGAGTTGAGCAAAATCCTCATCTGATTTCAGCATATCTTGAGCTTGTACTTTGGCAGGAATGGTCTGAAGCTCGTCGTTTGCTTTCTTACGGGTAGCTTTTTGCTGTGTGAGCATTTCGGCAATATCTTTCTTCTCCGTTTTTACGCCTTTGTATACGGCAGGATATTGCGCCATTAGATTTTCTTCGTTTATCTCACCTGCCAAAGACATGAGTATCTTGCGGCGAACATCAACCTTGTAAGTCCAAAAAAGGTTGATATTAGAAAGCATAAACCAATCATCAAAATCGCACAGCGAGTTAAGCTTTTCTTTAAACGCTGATACTGAGCAGGGTACATCGTCAACAAAGCGTGCTTGCGTTGTACCTAAAAATTTTTCCTCAGAAGTATCTTTACCTTTCCAGCGCTCCGACAACCTGCGTTCTATCTTCACGTCGCGCTCGTCGTTGTAATTTAGAATAACTACAACAGAAGTTTCAAGCTTGTGAATAACGTTGTTGTGCTTGTCAAGTGTCTGAACAGTCGCGTCAGGTCTGCTTGTTGTTCCGAAAAGACACCACAAATAGGCATCATAAATCGTTGATTTACCTGTTTCATTGCCACCACTAATAATAGTGTTGTGGGCAAACGTAATCGTTTTGCTCCGCTCTTTTTTAAAGTTTTGGAGCGTCATTGTTTTTAATTCAATTTTCATTGTTGTTTATTTTACGTTAAACTGCTTTTTCTTCGTGTCTTTAATAAAACCTTGCATAGGGTTCGGCTGGTCTGTAATGCCGCGTCTTTGACAATATCTTAACCAACCATTGACACCCAACAAGCCTTTGCTTGTAAGTTCTTTTTCTACCTTTCTTCTTGCTTCTTCTATTTCCTCCTGTATCTCCACTCTTTTGTTTATTAAAGCATTTTCGCACAGACGAATCGCTTGTAATATTACCTGTGGGTTTATTGTCTTACCTACATATAATGTACCATAAGCACCACTCATAAACTGCTCAAAGAAATAGGTAAGTTCCGTAGGCGTTAAATAGTAGTATTTACTTCGTATCTGACGTGCTATAACAACAACCTGCGTGTCACGGATAGCTTCAAAAGCTCCACAAAAATTAAGAACTTCTATTAATTGAGCCTTAATCCATTTAACAGTAATACCTTTTTCGATTTGAGTATCTATCTCACTTATAGCTAAATCGTTTGTTTTTATAGCCTCCACAGCTGACGATATTGCCTCTTTTCTTTTGCTTATTAATGGGTAGCGTGTGAACATCCATTCTACCGCATTAATCTGCGTTAAGGATTGCTGCTGCTTTTGTTGCAAACTCAACTGCCGTTCTTTGTTCTGTATTTCCATAAGGGTCTATTATTTCGTCCTGCCAACAACGTCCGTTCAGATATGTAAACGGGTCTTTCTGAAATTGCTTGTCTGTAATAGAGCGCACATACGCAGGTGTCGCTGCCATGCAAGCTTGACGCTCTTTTTTCGTCATACGTGCCCAACGCTTTTGACATTTGTCTTTACCCCTTTTCTTGTTGTAAAGATTCCACCATTGTTCAAAGTCGTTGCAAACCTCGTCTATAGTCTGCGGTGGGGTTATTTCGTACCCATTGGCAAGCAACAGGTCGATTGCTTTTTGTATCTCCTCTTTCATAAACTCCGTGTTTTTTAAATGTACTCCCCTCCCCAAAAACGGGTAATCTCCGAGCCAAGTATAGCGCGTTGACCGTTGCGTCTTATGACACATGGTATGATATTGTTGTCCACATAACGGTAAATTGTCGCAACACTGACTTCTAATTTCTTAGCTGCTTCCTTAAGCGAATATCTCCCTTTAGGAATTACATCTGGAATGCTATTTATCATCTTCTTTTTTTTTGTTACGCCGCAGTATGTTGTACACCGAGGCTTCGGTTAGATAATTAAAATCGTGCATAGTCCGGCGGATGGCATCCATCTTTCCCATGCCTTGCCGCAAATAAAGCTCGACTGACATGCAAACAGCCTGCTCTTTCTTTTTTCTTGCTTCTGTTACCATTTTTTAACTATAATCTTATATATAAATTAATACATTATTAATACCTTTGCGCCGTATACCTTAACAAGGTATCTAACACGCCACAAAATTAATAAAAAGCTATTATAATTACTAATAATCTATTAGTTTTTATATAATTTTAAATATTCTTATGGGTTCAATAATAAATAGAGTCAAACAAGTTGCCACATATTATAATACATCTGTGGTGAAGTGGGAGGAAACATTAGGTCTTTCTCCTTCGCATTTTTATAACATCAAAGCCATATCGAGAAGAACAGCTCGTAATATTAATAAGGTATACCCAGAGTTGAATATAGAATGGCTTATTACGGGCAAAGGAGAAATGTTGAACTCCAATGTGGTTCTCAATAGAAATACCAGCTATACCGTTCCATTGTTGCCTATTGCAGCTCAAGGAGGTACGCCTGACAGTTTTGAATCGCAGGTTGAAACTTACGAATGCGAAATGATTGTCAGCCCTGTGCGCGATGTCACACTTGCTATTACAGTTAATGGAGATAGCATGTCGCCTGAATATCCTAACGGAAGTAAAGTATTCGTGCAGCGTGTTAATGAGAAATCTTTCATTGAATGGGGAGCAACGTATTTGCTTAATACCGTAAATGGCGCTGTTATAAAAAATGTAATACCCGTCAAAGACGACGACACGAAAATTATCTGCCGCTCTATAAATCCTAATTTTGCAGATTTTCCTGTAAACGTTTCGGATATATTAGAATGGTATCGTGTGCGCTGTTGTGTAACAATAAAGTAAAAAAATATACAAAACACGCAAAAAACGTGCAAACGATACAATACCCAAATACTTAAAATGTTGACTACCAATTAAATATACAATCAAATGGACACATCTAACAGATACATGATGCGCGGCGTAAGCGCAGCTAAAGAAGACGTACACAACGCCATCAAGAACATCGACAAGGGTCTCTATCCGCAGGCATTCTGCAAAATTATCCCCGACATCCTCGGTGGCGACCCCGAATACTGCAACATCATGCACGCCGACGGTGCTGGCACAAAGTCGTCGCTCGCCTACATGTACTGGAAAGAGACTGGCGACCTCAGCGTATGGAAGGGCGTGGCTCAGGACGCTATCGTTATGAACACCGACGACCTGCTCTGCGTGGGCGCAGTGGACAACATTCTCGTTTCGAGCACTATCGGACGCAACAAGATGGTTATCCCGGGTGAGGTTATCTCGGCTGTAATAAACGGCACCGACGAACTCCTCGAGGACTTGCGCAAAATGGGTGTAGGCGTTTACGCTACAGGCGGTGAGACAGCCGACGTTGGCGACCTTGTGCGCACTATCATCGTTGACTCTACCGTTACTTGCCGCATGAAACGCAGCGATGTCATTGACAACGCAAACATCCGCCCTGGCGACGTAATCGTAGGTTTGGCTTCATTTGGTCAGGCTACATACGAGAAGCAATACAACGGCGGTATGGGTTCTAACGGACTCACCAGCGCTCGCCACGACGTGTTCTCGAAGTATCTCGCCGAGAAGTATCCGGAAAGCTACGACCACGCTGTACCAGAGGAACTCGTATATAGCGGCGGCTGCCGTCTTGACGACAAAGTAGAGGGTGCACCGGTCACAGCCGGACAGCTCGTTCTCTCGCCGACACGCACATACGCTCCTGTCATCAAGCGTCTGCTCGACGAGCTGCGTCCGGAAATACATGGCATGGTTCACTGCACTGGCGGTGCACAAACCAAGGTGCTGCACTTCGTTGGCGAGAATTGTCGCGTAATCAAGGACAACATGTTCCCTATTCCACCGCTGTTCCGCCTCATTCAGGAGCAGAGCCACACCGACTGGAAGGAGATGTACAAGGTGTTCAACATGGGTCACCGCATGGAGATTTACGTACGTCCAGAGGTTGCTGAGCAGGTTATTGCAATAAGCAAGAGCTTCAACATCGACGCACAGATCGTAGGACGCATCGAAGAGGGCGAACGCTCGCTCCTCATCAAGTCTGAATACGGAGAGTTCGAATATTAGTAAGAAGTTGTTATGTTGAGGTGGTGAGGTGGTGAGATAAGATGGTGATGTGGTGAGATGTTGAGGTGTTGACATATCTCACCATAACAACACCACAACATCTCAACACCTCAACACCACAACACCTCAACATCTCAACATAACAACACCACAACACCTCAACATCTCACCATAACAACACCACAACACCTCACCATAACAACATAACACCATCTCAACATTAAATTTGACAAATGGCAGAAAACAATAATATATTAGAAAAACTCGACGGACTGGAGGCACGTTATGAGGAAGTATCAACCCTCATTACCGACCCTTCTGTAATCGCCGACCAGCAGCGTTACGTGAAACTGACAAAGGAGTATAAAGACCTTGAGGACATTATGAAACTCCGTCAGCAGTATATCAATTGTCTTAACGGCATTGCCGAGGCTAAGGATATCATCATGAACGAGCAGGATGCGGAGATGAAGGAGATGGCACGTGAGGAGCTCGCCACAAACGAAGAACTCCAGCCAAAACTCGAGGAAGAAATAAAGATAGCTCTTGTACCGAAAGATCCAGAGGACGCAAAGAACGTACAGATGGAGATTCGTGCCGGTACGGGTGGCGACGAGGCTTGTCTCTTTGCTGGCGAAATATTCATGATGTACAAGAAGTACTGCGAGTCGAAGGGCTGGACAGTGTCTGTCACAAGCGAGAGCGAAGGTGCTGTAGGCGGCTTCAAGGAAATCTGCTTCGCAGTAAGTGGCGACAACGTGTACGGCACACTGAAGTATGAGTCGGGCGTTCACCGCGTACAGCGTGTGCCGGTTACCGAGTCGAACGGACGTATGCAAACCTCTGCAGCAACCGTAGCCGTACTTCCTGAGGCAGACCCATTCGAGGTAAATATCAACGAGGGCGAAATCAAGTGGGACACCTTCCGCTCTTCAGGCGCAGGTGGACAGAACGTAAACAAGGTCGAATCGGGTGTACGTGCCCGCTATATGTGGAAGAACCCTAACACTGGCGAGGTTGAGGAAATTCTCATCGAGTGTACCGAGACCCGCGACCAGCCTAAAAACAAGGAGAGAGCACTTGCACGTCTGCGTACATACATCTATGACAAGGAGCACCAGAAATACGTTGACGACATTGCCAACCGCCGTAAGACTCTCGTCTCTACCGGCGACCGCTCTGCAAAGATACGTACATACAACTTCCCACAGGGCCGTGTCACCGACCATCGTATCGGCATGACCGTGTACGACCTCCCAGGCTTCATGGGCGGAAACATCCAGCAGATGATTGACGCACTCACCGTGGCAGAGAATGCGGAGAAGATGAAAGAGAATGAATTGTAAGAATCAATTTATAAAAAACAATTACTATGAACAGATCAGAATTAGTAAACCAGATAAAGACAAAGCGCTCATTCCTCTGCGTAGGTCTTGACACCGACTTGAAGAAGGTGCCGCAGCACATCCTCAACGACGAGGATCCAATCTTCGCTTTCAACAAGGCCATCATCGACGCAACCGCCGACTACTGCGTGTCGTACAAGCCTAACCTCGCATTCTACGAGGCGTTCGGCGTGAAGGGACTCATCTCTTTTGAGAAGACCATCAAGTACTTGAAGGAGAATTATCCCAACCACTTCATCGTGGCTGACGCAAAGCGTGGCGATATCGGCAACACAAGTGCTATGTATGCTCGCACATTCTTCGACGAGTACGATGTCGACTCGCTCACCGTGGCTCCGTACATGGGCGAAGACAGCGTAACTCCATTTCTCGGCTACAAGGACAAGTGGGTTATCCTGCTCGCTCTGACCAGCAACAAGGGTAGCCACGACTTCCAGCTCACAGAAGACAAGGACGGTGAGCGTCTGTTTGAGAAGGTACTACGCACATCTCAGCAGTGGGGTGACAAGGAGAACATGATGTATGTTGTAGGTGCTACTCAAGGCCGTATGTTCGAGGATATCCGCAAGATTGTCCCCGACCACTTCCTACTCGTTCCTGGTGTTGGTGCTCAGGGTGGTTCGCTTGAGGAAGTATGCAAGTATGGTATGAACGCTGACTGCGGACTACTCGTCAACAGTTCACGTGGCATCATCTACGCTTCTAACGGCGAAGACTTCGCCACCGTCGCAGCAGAGAAGGCAAAGGAACTGCAGATACAGATGGATGCAGAACTGAAAAAACACGGCATTTAAAGCCTTGCACATGGCTTTTTTCGCCAAAACTGATGTATTTTCAGACAAAATTGATAAATAAGTATTGTTAAAAAGCATAATGTAAATTTATTTTCTTACATTTGCAACATCTATAGAAAACTATCATCTATATATTTGCAAGAATAACATAGAAAAGACAGAAATGGAATTTACAGCAGAACAGATAGCGAGCGTTATTGGCGGTCGTATAGAAGGCAATAAAGAAGCAAAAATCAACACCTTCGCAAAGATTGAAGAAGGTGTTGAGGGTGCTATTTCTTTCCTCTCTAATCCGAAATACACACATTATATCTACGACACGAAGTCGTCTGTAGTGATTGTCAACAACGATGTGGAATTTGAACATCCCGTTCAGGCTACACTGATACGCGTTGACAACGCATACGAGTGTATTGCCAAACTGCTCCAAATCTACGAAGCAAGCAAGCCTAAAAAGACAGGCATAGCTACACAAGCATACGTCTCACCGACTGCAAAGCTCGGCAAGGACTGCTATGTAGGGCCGTTCGCATGTATCGGCGACAACGCAGTTATCGGTGACAACTGCCAGATTTATCCTCACGCAGTCATCGGCGACAACGTAAAGATGGGCAGTGGCTGCCTCATCTATCCCAACACCACCATCTATCAGGGCTGTAAGCTCGGTAACAATGTAACACTTCACGCTGGTAGCGTAATCGGTTCAGACGGATTCGGCTTCGCTCCTAACGCCGATGGTTACGACAAGATACCGCAAATAGGCATCGTAACAATTGAGGACAATGTAGAAATTGGTGCAAACACTTGCGTCGATCGCTCTACTATGGGCTCTACCTTCATCCGTAAGGGTGTGAAACTTGACAACCTTGTGCAGGTTGCTCACAACGTAGAGATTGGCGAAAACACCGTGATGTCTGCACAAGTAGGCATTGCGGGTAGCACAAAGGTTGGCTCATGGTGTATGTTCGGCGGTCAGGTAGGCTTGGCAGGACACATAACAATCGGCGACCGCACACTCCTCGGCGCACAGTCGGGCGTACCGGGCAGCTTGAAAGGCAACGAAGAGCTCATCGGCACACCACCAATGCCACAGCGACAGTACTTTAAGGCGCAGGCAGTGTTCCGCCGTCTACCCGATATGTACAAAGACTTGAACGACCTGAAGAAGGAGATGGAGTTGCTCAAGAACAACGAAAAATAAACAACAAACAATATAATAATGTCAAAACAAAAGACACTCAAAGGCAGTTTCTCTTTGTGTGGCAAAGGTCTGCACACCGGATTGAGCCTCACCGTCACGTTCAATCCCGCACCCGAGAACACTGGCTATAAGATACAGCGCATCGATCTCGATGGTATGCCTATCATACAGGCTATCGCCGAGAACGTAATAGACACACAACGTGGCACAGTCTTAGGTAAAGGCGACATACGCATCTCTACAATCGAGCATGGTATGGCAGCCCTTTATGCTATGGGCATCGACAACTGTCTTATTCAGGTGAATGGTCCTGAGTTCCCTATCCTTGATGGTAGTGCAGCACTATATGTTGACAAAATCAACGAGGTGGGCATTGAAGAGCAGAACGCTCCTAAGGATTGGTACATCATTCGCCACAAGATTGAGGTGAAGGACGAAGAGACGGGTTCGTGCATCACCATCCTTCCCGACGAGGAGTTCTCGCTCACAGCTATGTGCTCGTTCAACTCAAAGTTTGTCAGCTCACAGTTTGCCACACTCGACTGCATTGATAAGTTCGCTACAGACATAGCTCCTGCGCGCACCTTTGTATTCGTACGCGACATTGAGCCGTTATTGAAGGCTAACCTCATTAAGGGTGGCGACCTCGACAACGCTATCGTTATCTACGAGATGCAGACCACACAGGAGCGTCTCGACTCCTTGGCAGACATGATTCACGTGGAGCGTCGCGACGCTACAGAGTTAGGTTACATACAGCACAAGCCACTCGTATGGGACAACGAGTGCACACGTCACAAGTTGCTCGATGTAATCGGCGACATGGCACTCATCGGCAAGCCTATCAAGGGACGCATCATCGCTACACGCCCTGGTCATACCATCAACAATAAGTTTGCACGTCTCATGCGTCGCGAAATTCGTAAACACGAGATTCAGGCTCCTATTTACGACCCGAACGAGGCACCGCTGATGGACAACATCCGCATTCGCGAACTTCTTCCGCACCGCTATCCGATGCAGCTGGTAGACAAAGTGATTAGTCTCGGTGCTACAAGCATCGTAGGCGTGAAGAACATCACCGCCAACGAGCCGTTCTTCGTAGGCCACTTCCCACAGGAGCCTGTGATGCCAGGTGTGCTTCAGATTGAGGCTATGGCACAGTGTGGCGGTCTGTTGGTACTCAACACGCTCGAAGAGCCAGAGCGTTGGTCTACCTACTTTATGAAGATTGACGACGTGAAGTTCCGCCAGAAAGTAGTTCCGGGCGACACGCTCCTCTTCAAAGTCGACCTGTTGGCACCGCTACGTCATGGTATCTCATCGATGAAGGGATACGTATTCGTTGGCGACCACGTAGTGTCGGAGGCTACATTCACAGCACAGATTGTTAAGAACAAGTAATTAATAAGTTGACGAGTTGACATGGCAAAGAGTCAACTCGTCAACTTAAAACATATAATCAAGATGAATCAAATCAGTCCTTTAGCATACGTGCATCCCGAAGCAAAACTTGGCGATAACAATATCATCGGCCCGTTCTGCTACATCGATCGTGATGTAGAAATCGGCGATAATAATGTGATGCAGAATAGTGTTACAATACATGTAGGAGCACGCATCGGCAACAACAACGAGTTCTTCCCCGGAGCGAGTATCTCTACAAAGCCACAAGACTTGAAGTTCCGTGGCGAGGAGACCACCTGTATCGTCGGTGACAACAACTCTATCCGCGAGAACGTAACAATCTCGCGTGGCACAGCATCAAAGGGCAAAACTGTTGTAGGCTCCAACAACTTGCTTATGGAGAATATGCACGTAGGACACGATTGCGTGCTCGGTAGCGGACTGATCATCGGCAACTCTACGAAGCTCGCTGGCGAAGTAGTAGTTGACGACAATGCAATCCTCTCTGGCAGCGTGCTCGTTCATCAGTTCTGCCACATCGGTGGCTACGTGATGGTGCAGGGCGGTTCGCGCTCACCGATGGACATTCCGCCGTACATCATCGCAGGTCGCGACCCTCTGAAGTACTGCGGTCTGAACCTCGTTGGTCTGCGTCGCCGCGGATTTAGCAACGAGCAGATTGACCTCATCCACAACACCTACCGCCTCCTCTACAACACCGGCACACTCAAGGAGGGCATCGAGGAAGTGCGCAAGACACTGCCTATGACAAAGGAAGTGGAGTACATACTCAACTTCGTAGAGAATTCACAGCGCGGAATTATACGATAAGACATAGGAGGGTATGGCATCCCTGCCATACCCACGCAACCTCAAACATTGGAGGGTAGGCACCCCTTAATACATGAGGGTATGACAAAAAGGAATTTAACAAGAGTAACACAGAAGTTAATACACTGCATATCAAATGAATAGAAGTTAACTTCGGGCAAAGCCCCCTACTCCCGTTAAATTCCTTTTTTGCATTTCAATACATTCTAAAACAACGATAAGACATGGCGAAAACACTGATAGTAATACTCGGTCCTACCGGCGTAGGCAAGACAGAGTTATGCCTGCAAGTAGCCGAACACCTCAACATACCAATCATTAACGCCGACTCCCGACAGATATTCGAAGAGATACCGATAGGCACCGCAGCCCCCACCCCCGAGCAGCGTGCTCGTGTGAAGCACCACTTCGTTGGCACACACCATATCGGTGACTACTACAGTGCATCGATGTACGAGAGCGACGTGATGCAACTGCTCACCTCCGACCTCTTCAAACGCTACGACACGGCACTCCTCACCGGTGGTTCGATGATGTATATCGACGCCGTATGCAACGGCATCGACGACATACCCACCGTCGACGACGATACGCGCGATTGGATGAAGCAACGCCTGGCTGACGAAGGACTGGAGCGATTAGTAGCCGAACTGAAGCTGCTCGACCCAGAGCATTGGGCTATCGTCGACCGCAACAACCCACGCCGCGTTGTCCATGCCCTTGAGATATGCCACTGCACTGGCCAGACCTACACATCGTTCCGAAAGAGCGAGCGCAAGGAACGCCCATTCAACATCATGAAGATTGGTCTGACACGCCCACGTGACGTGCTTTACGAGCGCATCAATGACCGCGTTCTCGACATGATTGACAGCGGACTTGAGCAGGAAGCACTCGCCGTATACCCACAGCGCACAGAGAACGCCCTTAACACCGTGGGCTACAAAGAAATGTTTGAATACCTCGACGGACTGACCACGCTCGACGAATGCATCTTCAAGATACAAAGCAACAGCCGTCGCTACTGTCGTAAGCAACAGACGTGGTTCAAACGCGATGCCTCCATACATTGGTTCTGCCCCGACAACATTAAAGAAATCATAAATTTCATAGATACAACCCTTGTAGGTTAAGCAAAATATGTACTTTTGCATAACAAAATAATAATCAATAACACACAGCATGTCGCAGACATGCGCAACTTGAAACAACCACAACAAAGATGAAAAAAGTAAAGCCCATTCTCATCTGGTGTCAGAAGAAGGTGCGCGCCTTCTTCACATGGTATCGAAACCTCTACAGAGGTCGCAAATGGTACATCAAGACACTCATAGGCATTGCATCATGCATCGTTGCCTTCTTTCTCTACCTTGGAGCCGTAGACATCAACTTCCTTTGGCTCTTCGGTATGTCGCCAGGCTTCAGTGCTATTAAGGAAGCTGTAACCAGTGAGGCTTCCGAAATATACAGCGACGACGGTGTGCTCATCGGCAAATACTTCAACGAAAACCGCACACCAGTAGAGTACGAAGACGTGAACCCTGCTTTCTGGAAGGCACTCATCGACACCGAGGACGAGCGTTTCTACAAGCACCACGGCATAGACTACACCGGACTTGTAGGTGCCGTAAAGGACGCTGTGCTACATCACGACGCACGTGGTGCATCCACCATCACGCAGCAGCTCGCCAAGAACATGTTCCGTATGCGTACCAACTACTCCACCGGACTGCTCGGCAAGCTGCCCGGTGTGCGTATGCTCATCGTGAAGTCGAAGGAGTGGATTATAGCCACAAAACTCGAGATGACGCATAGCAAGAAGGAGATACTCACCATGTACGCCAACACCGTCGACTTCGGCAGCAACGCCTTCGGCATAAAGACCGCAGCCAAGACCTACTTCAACTGCTCACCGAAAGAGCTCACCGCCGAACAGGCAGCAGTACTCGTCGGAATGCTCAAGGCTACCACCTACTACAACCCCATCGCCAACCCGAAGAACTCGCTGCGCCGACGCAACATCGTGCTCAGCAACATGGTACGCCATGGCGATTTGACACGTGCCGAGTACGACTCGATTTCGCAAATCGATATCGAACTCAAATATAGCGTTGAGAGCAACTACGACGGCACAGCACTCTACTTCCGCGAGGCGGTTGCCGACGAGCTGCGCAAATGGTGCAACGACAACGACTACGACCTCTACACGTCTGGTTTGAAAATATACACCACCATCGACTCGCGTATGCAGAAATACGCCGAAGAGGCTGCCATAAAGCAGATGAAGCAGGTGCAGCGCAACTTCAATAACCACTGGGGCAATCAAGAACCATGGCAGGACGAACGCCACAACGTCATCCCGGGCTTCATCGAGGGCATTGCCAAACGACAGCCAGTGTACAAGAATCTGCTTGCACGCTTCCCGAACAACCCCGACTCTATAGAGTACTACCTCAACCGACCGCACAAAGTGAAGCTCTTCGACTACGAGCAGGGCACTATAGAGCGCGAGATGTCCACAATGGACTCCATACGCTACATGGTTCACTTCATGCACTGCTCGTTCGTAGCAATGGAACCACAGACAGGTGCCGTGAAAGCATGGGTGGGCGACATCGACTTCAAGTCGTGGAAGTACGACAAGGTCACTGCCATGCGCCAGCCAGGCTCTACCTTCAAGCTCTTCGTCTACACCGAAGCTATGAACCAGGGACTCACGCCGTGCGACAAGCGCCGCGACGAGTACTTCTCGATGAAAGTGTTCGACAAAGCGCAGAACAAAGAGGTAACATGGGCACCGACCAATGCCAACGGCTACTTCACCGGCGACTCTATACCTCTTAAGGCTGCCTTCGCACGAAGCATCAACTCTGTAGCCGTGCGCCTCGGACAAGAGATGGGCATCACGCGCATCGCCGAAACTGCACATAAGATGGGCATCGAGAGTCCGCTCGACGAGACCCCAGCCCTCGCACTCGGCTCAAGCGATATCAACCTCCTCGAGCTTGCCAACGCCTATAGCACCGTCGCCAACGACGGCAAGTACGTGAAGCGCGTACTCGTGACACGTATCGTCGACCGCAACGGTAAAGAGGTGTATAAGGCTCCGCTCAACGAAGAGCAGGTAATCCCGTACAAGAGCGCGTTCCTCATGCAGCAAATGCTCATGGGCGGCACACGCGAGCCAGGCGGCACATCAATGAGCCTCAACGGATACGTAGGCAACTTCCGCGACACCGACTGGGGTGGCAAGACCGGTACGTCAAACAACCACTCCGACGCATGGTTTATGGGTGTCAGCCCGAAACTCGTCGTAGGCGCATGGGTGGGTGGCGAATACCGCTGCATCCACTTCCGCACCGGCGCACTCGGACAGGGCTCACGCACCGCACTCCCCATCTGCGGCTACTTCCTGCAGTCGGTGCTGGGCGACCCTGCATTCGCAAAGTATCGCACCAAGTTCGGCAAACCGAAGGACGACGACATCACCTCCGCAATGTACAACTGCCAGAGCTACTACATGCGCGAGAAGAACGACTCTACCAATACCGACAGCATACACGTCGAAGAAGAGATCGTGCTCGACGAGAATGGCGCACCAATAGAACGCCACTCAGCTACCGAACCAACAAAAGAAGGCTCGCCCGAGCAGCAACCTAATGCGCACAAGCATCCCAAGGAAGAAGTCGTGAACTTCGACGACCTGTAAATCAATTCTGAATATCTATACTGATATATATAATAAATGTGGGCATGGCGAAAAGCCATGCCCACATTGGTTTTATTTAATACATCATTCAATTACTGGCACTAAAGATATACACGGGCGCATTCCGCGCGCCCTCTCTCCTTATCACGCCCTGCTCCACGAAACGCTTCAGCCACTTGCGTGCAGCCGTTTCGCGTAGCCTAAACTGGCGTTGCATCGTGCGACAGGTGATGAAATGGTTCGCGGAGAGGTAATCCATCAGAAGCGAGAGTAGCTGCTTCTCCTCGTACACCACCGACTTCGACGTGAGGCGCGCACGACGAAAACGCACCTTGCTGCCCACTTCCTGCAAGAGCGAAGCCTCTGGTCGGAAGTTGATATTGTGCAGGCACAGGTCGCTACCACTCACCTTCTCCACCGCTTTGCCATCGGCATCGAGCTTCACGGAGAGAGAGAAATAGCCCACATTAGGAATGTAGAAGCGGTGTCCTTGCGAGAGTTCGCGCACCATCTGTTCGCGCAACTCCGACAGTGTTGCCTCTATATCGCCTTTCTTCAGCGTACTGTTGTCCTGTATCAGATGCTCCAACTGCTGCGCCGACATCGGTGAGCCTTCAACAATACGTGCGAAGTGGCGTGCTGTTCCGCTGCCTTGCGAATTGTTGATTGTGTGAATTTCGTAATTGATAATCATGTTTTTCTTTTTGTTAAGGTTAATATTATCTGTCTATTGTGCTTGCAAAATTACAATTCTGCGCAAGCGAATGCAAGTAAAAGAGCAAGTTTTTTTCATCCGCGTCGGTCGATGCGGACATCTGCGTCGGTCGATGCGGACGTCTGCGTCGGTCGATGCGTATCACGATAGCGATACAAAAAATCCCTCAACAAGGAACGTTTACAACTTGAAACATCACTTGTTGGGGGATTAATCTATAGTTTATCCTCTTTTAATGGAAAACTCTCATCGAGCTACCTTTGCGTTATAGCGATTTGATAATTGCGTCCATCTCCACAAACTCCTTACCCATATTGAGGTTGAGGTAGATAGTGTAGAGCGGCATTGCCCACAAATCCTTGCGTGTTGGGGCAAGCTTACGGTATGTCTGCATGTACTTCAACGAATTGCGATAGAATTCGAGCATTTTGGCGCGCTCGGCGCGTGTGTGTTTCGGCGCGTTGTCTATCTTCACAGCCTGGTTGAAATAAGCCAAACCAGCGTTGAGATAAGCATCTGCAAGGCTGTCGTCGAGGGCGATGATAGCATCGCAGAGCTGCACGCACTCGTCGTAATGCTGCATGGTGAGCAGCACTGCGCTCTTGGCGAGCATTGCAACTTTGCTCTTTGCGTTGATGGCAAGCGAACGGTCGCAAAGCGTGAGTGCCTGTGTGGTGTCACCACGCTGGAAGCGATAGTCGAACAGGTGGGTGAAGAAGTACTCAGATACCGGATTTTTGTCGAAGCCCTTCTCAAGCGTAGACACATAACCGATAGTGTCGCCTTGCGCACGATAGGTGTCGGCTACGTACTGTAGGGTGAGCTGCAGGCGTGCGGTGTCAGCCTCTGCCAAGTCTTTATAGCGCAGAGTGGCGACAGGGTCATTGGTGCGATAGCCACTATAGAGGGCGTAGAATGCTGCTGAAGGCAGACGCTTGTCCTTTGTGGTGTAGTCGTAACTCTGAAAGAGTGGTTGCTCGGCGCAGTCGATGTAAGCCGAAAAGAGCGTGAACGCACGTTGATAGTTCTGCTTATTGAGAAAGAAGGAGCCTCCGGTGTAGAGGTTCTTGCGATAGGCATCGAGGTATTCGGCGTTCTTGCGACGATACTTCAGCTGCACGCGTCCGTTCTCGTTGGGTTGGGCATCAACAGAGTCGAGACCTTCGAGCACACCGAACATACGGTAGGCTGCCTCGAAGAGCTTTGCGGTGTCGGTCGACTGCTTGAGATACATCTGTTCGTTCACATCCTCATACTGCTTTTTTACCGCATCGAACAAGACAAGCCAAATCTTCTCGTTACTCCTGTTGTCAGGGTTGGCGAGCAGCGTGCGCATCGAAGCCTCAGCTTCAGCCGCCTTGCCGGCTTTTATTGCCGCTTTGGCTTGTGCCATCTCCTTCTTTTGCGCTGTTGCGGAAGCGAATGTGGCGAACACAAGCAATGTGACTAAGAATAGTTTTCTGAACATTTTATCCCGATTACAATCCACGGCATGTCCCACCTTATAATATATAGACAGTGGGACATGCCGCATGAGTTAATTAGTTTGCGCCGTTAAGACGTTCCAAGTTGTAGTTGGTATTGTCGAGCATGTACGACCAGTTGGCACGCTGCTGACCAGGGTCGAGGTCGCGTGCCTTCTCGAAGCACTGCTTTGCTTGCTCGAAGAGGCTCTTCATCTGTGCAGCATCCTGCAGCTGAGCAGCCTTGTTGTTGTAGCAGAAGCCGAGGAAAGTGAGGGCGAGAGCGTCGTCCTTAGCAGCAACAGCCTTCTGCAGAGTAGCGATTGCCTCATCCCACTTGCTTGCGTTCATCTGTGCCTGACCCTTCACGAGGTTAGCCATGAAGTCGTTAGGATTAGCAGCGAGGCGCTCAGCGAGGATAGCGTCCTGCTTGTCCTGCATACCGAGTTCACCGTAGAGCGGAGCAAGCACTGAGAAGATGCTCTCGTTTTCTTTGTCCTTGAGATAGAGAGCCTCTACGTTCTTCAGACAACGCAGCGAATCTTCCTTAGTCTTCATCTCCTGCTGCATGAAGGCAACCTTAACACCGAGTGCTTCCTTGTAAGAAGCTGTATCGTTGAGGGCGATGTCGCAATACTGATTTGCCTTGTCCATATCCTTCAGCTGATAAGCCAGACGAGCTGCGGTGAGGGCTACTTTGCCGAGGTACTCGTCGCGTGTAGACTTGTCCATGTCTGCGAAGAGAGGTGCTGTGTAGCTGTCTACGTATGCTGCGAAGTACTTGTAAGCTACGGTTTGGTCGTCGCCCTGGAGGCAGTCCTGACCTGCTATTACGAACTGGATGCGGTTAGGCCAGATGCGGTTAGCGTTCTTCTTGCGGAACTTAGGAGCCACCTTGCCCTTAGCGTTAGGGAGCTGGTCGTACTTGTCGCACTCGAGGGCGTTGTTAAGACCGTTGAGGAGAGCGTCAAACATGCCCTGCTTGTCGTAGGTCTTATCGCTCTTCTGACCCATCTGCTCGAGAGTCTGAATCTCTACTGATGCAGCGTTCTCCTTGTTGAACTTGTCGAACGAGATGTCGACGAGCTTGTTGTAACCCTTAGCCTTGTCTTCGTTGCTGAGCGAAGAGAGACAAGCGTTGAGACCGCTCTGTGCCTCAGCGTAGTCCTTTGCCTTGAGAACAGTCTTGATGTCCTGTGCAAATGCAGATGTGGCAGTTACTGCCAGCAATGCTGCTACAAATAATTTCTTCATAATTTTGAGTTTTGAGTTTTGAGTTTTTAATTATATAAGCCGAACTAAGCCTCTCTAAACCTCTCTAAGCCTCTCTAAGCCGTAGGAGGATTGAGAGGTTGAGAGGTTTCGTCGTCCTTGTCGCCCTCTACATCTGCCTCCTTCTCCGAACTCATCACCTTGCATACGCTTGCGATTACGTCGTTCTTCTTCGAGAGGTTGATGAGGCGCACGCCCTGTGTGGCACGTCCCATGACACGACACTCTGATACGGCGAGACGTATAGCGATGCCGCTCTTGTTGATAATCATGAGGTCGTTGTCGTCGGTGACGTTCTTAATGGCTACAAGGCGACCGGTCTTCTCTGTGATAGAGAATGTTTTCACACCCTTACCGCCGCGGTTGGTCTTGCGGTAGTCTTCTACCTGCGAGCGCTTGCCGTAGCCGTTCTCAGACACAACCATTACGGTCTCTGTCTCGGCGTTGTTCACAACAATCATACCTACCACCTCGTCGTCGCCCTCGTCGAGCTTCATACCGCGCACACCAGTAGACACACGACCCATTGTGCGTATAGAATCTTCGTCGAAGCGCACGGCACGTCCGTTGCGGTTGGCGAGGATAATCTCGTTCTTGCCGTTGGTGAGGCGCACGTCTACCACCTCGTCGCCCTCAACGATATTGATGGCGTTGACACCGTTGGTGCGCGGACGCGAGTAAGCCTCAAGGCTTGTCTTCTTCACCGTACCATTCTTCGTAGCGAATACTACGTAGTGCGACTTCACGAACTCCTCGTCGTTCAGTCCACGCAGACGCAGCAGAGCATTGACAGAGTCGTCGGGATCGATGTTGAGCATGTTCTGAATGGCGCGACCCTTGAAGTTCTTGTCGCCCTCTGGTATCTCGTAGCACTTGAGCCAGTAGCAGCGACCCTTGCGTGTGAAGAACAGCATGGTTTGGTGCATTGTAGCCGGGTAGATATACTCGGTGAAGTCCTGCTCGCGTGTGCGTGCTCCCTTCGAGCCTACGCCGCCGCGCGACTGCTCGCGGAACTCGCTGAGCGGTGTGCGCTTGATGTATCCCATGTGCGACACAGTGATTACGACGGGGTCGTTCGGATAGAAGTCCTCGGCGTTGAACTCGTGCTCGAAAGGCTTGATCTCCGTGCGGCGCTCGTCGCCGTACTTCTCCTTCACCTCCTGAAGGTCGTCCTTCATCACCTTCTTGCAAAGCTCAGGATCGCTGAGAATCTGCTCGAAGTAAGCTATCTGACGCTCCAACTCCTCGAACTCGGCGTGCAACTGATCGATGCGCAGGCCGGTGAGCTGAGAGAGGCGCATGTCGACGATGGCTTTCGACTGCAGTTCGTCGAGTTCGAAACGCTTCTCAAGGTTGCGCTGAGCGTCAGACGGAGTCTCCGATGCGCGGATGATGCGCACCACCTCGTCGATGTTGTCGCAGGCGATGATCAAGCCTTTGAGGATATGGGCACGCTCCTGAGCCTTCTTTAGGTCGTACTTTGTGCGGCGTATTGTCACGTCGTGGCGGTGCTCTACGAAGTACTTCACACACTCCTTCAGCGTGAGCAGGCGTGGGCGTCCGTTTACAAGAGCGATACTGTTGACTGAGAACGACGACTGCATAGCGGTCATCTTGTAGAGCTTGTTGAGGATTACATTGGCGTTAGCGTCGCGCTTCACGTCGACAACGATACGCATACCCTGACGACCCGACTCGTCGTTGACGTTAGAGATGCCCGTAATCTTGCCCTCCTTAACGAGGTCGGCAATGCCGGCAACGAGGTCGGCTTTGTTCACACCGTAAGGTATCTCGGTCACAACAATCTTGTCGTGAGTGTCGCCACTCTCTATCTCCGACTTTGCACGCATCACGATACGTCCGCGACCAGTCTCGTAAGCCTGGCGCACGCCCTGCAAGCCATAGATATATGCGCCTGTAGGGAAGTCGGGTGCCTGAATGTACTGCATCAGTCCGTCGGTGTCGATATCCGGATTGTCGATATATGCGCAGCAGCCGTCGATAACCTCGCAGAGGTTGTGTGTAGGCATGTTGGTAGCCATACCCACGGCGATACCGTTGCCGCCGTTCACAAGAAGGTTAGGTATCTTGGTAGGCATAACCGACGGCTCGGTAAGCGTGTCGTCGAAGTTGGGATCCATGTCTACGGTGTCCTTCTCCAAGTCGTCCATGATGTGCTCGCCCATCTTCGAGAGGCGACACTCGGTGTAACGCATGGCAGCTGGAGAGTCGCCGTCAACCGAACCGAAGTTACCCTGTCCGTCCACAAGCATGTAGCGCATATTCCAACTCTGTCCCATACGCACCAAAGCGCCATAGACAGACAAGTCGCCGTGTGGGTGGTACTTACCGAGCACCTCACCAACGACGCGCGCACACTTCTTATAAGGGTTGCTGCTTGTGTTGCCGATACCGAGCATACCGTAGAGGATGCGGCGGTGTACCGGCTTAAATCCATCGCGAACATCAGGGAGGGCACGAGCCACAATCACCGACATACTATAGTCGATGTACGACTTCTTCATCTCCTCCTCAATGTTGATTTTCTGGACTCTGTCCAGATCAATTGTTTGATTTTCGTCCATTGATTTTTATAATAATTATTTCTTACTTCATTTTAGAGAGCGGTTTTCAAACAGAAAATCGCCTCAAATGCCTTTTATTTTCGCTATACGCGATTTTAAGACTGTCTTCAAGGGTGTAAAATTACAAAAAATATTTGGATTAACATTGCTTAGAGGGCTTAAAAAACGCGTTTTAAGAGATTTTATACCAACACTTCACCAGCTCGCCACCTCACCACTACAACATCAAACCTCACCACCACAACACCAAACCTCACCACTACAACATCAAACCTCACCACCACAACATCAAACCTCACCATCTCACCACAACACCACCACAACATCTATGTTACAATTCCGTTAAAACCACATTTAAATGTTGTACGTTCGGATTATTAGGTATAACTTTGCACCCAAAACAAACAAAAGTAACACATGTTTCATCTTTCAGAATTTATTTTCTTAGGCGGCTTTATTGTGTTCATAGCCGCAATCCTCGTGCTCGACATGCTCGTTATCGACAAGAAAGCGCACGAGGTATCGATACGTGAGGCAGGCACATGGACTGCCGTTTGGATAACACTCGCACTCGCCTTCTCGGCTTTCCTTTGGTTCAAGGGCGACATGGTACACGGCATAAGCAGCTTCGCCGACCTTAAAGCCGTGGCATCGGCGTATGCTCCGCACCTAAAGCTCGACCCGTCGGACTTCGAGGCGAGCCTGCAGCAGTATCGCCACTACATGACCATCAGCTACATATCGGGCTACCTCATCGAGAAAACGCTGTCTGTAGATAACCTCTTCGTAATGATGATGATATTCACGGCGTTCGGCGTAGGCAAGAACGAGTATCAGCATGTGCTCAACTGGGGCATACTGGGTGCTATCGTGCTGCGCTTCGTGTTCATCTTCCTCGGTGCGGCAATCATCAGTCGCTTCGACTGGGTGCTGTTGGTGTTCGGTGGCGTACTTATATATAGTGGTGTGAAGATGTTCCTCGACCGCAACAAGAAGGAGGAGATGGACGTTCAGAAGAATCCTATCGTACGACTGCTCTCCAAAACCGGCCGCATACACACACAGTTTGAGGGCGACCGCTTCTTTGTGCGCAAGGCAGGCAGATTGCTCTTCACACCGCTCTTCGTGACGGTGCTCGTGATAGAATTCAGCGACTTGATATTCGCTTTCGATAGTATTCCGGCGGTATTCTCGGTGTCGCTCGACCCTTACGTAGTGTTCTTCTCCAACATCTTCGCCATACTCGGCTTGCGTGCGATGTTCTTCCTCTTAGCAGCTATTGCCGACCGTTTCCGCTATCTGAAAACGGGCGTGTGCGTGCTGCTGCTCTTCATCGGTGCGAAAATGCTCATACATGAATGGGTGGAGATTGACGCTGTGACTTCGCTCTGCATCATCCTCGCCGTGCTCGTCGCAAGCATCGGTGCGTCGCTGCTGCCGCAGCGTAAGAAGGCATAGTATACATGCTTGCGAAAATATAAAACATGCTTACGAAAATATAAAAAAAGCGGGAAACAGTGTCTCTATAAGCCGGGTTCTGTTTCTCGCACCGCATTGCTGCGATGCGAGCCTTCTGTCATTTATCTACTACGCAGGTCACCCTGCGTCTCCAGCATTCTACCCTCCACCGTCACTATGGTCGGACGGGACGCCCTCAAACGATGGTTTACATGAACTTGCAGCCCCCAGATGGTACAGCCCGATGATCGCCCACCGGCTGGTGGTCTCTTACACCACCTTCTCACCCTTACCACACACGAGGCGTGGCGGTTATTTTCTTCTACCGACACCTGCCGTCGCCGACAGCTTCTACTTTCGGAAGTGGGGTTCCCTGTGCTGCCCGGACTTTCCTCTCCTGCGCCTATGCGCAGCAGCGACAGAACCGAGACACTGTTTCCAACAAGATGCAAAGTTACGGAAAATTGCGCACATAGGGCAATTTTCCGTAATTTATTTGAATAAAAGTAGACAATAAGAGTGGTCTACTCTATTAGAAATTAACACCAAAACTGAGCGAGAGACTGCGATTGTGCGATGTGTCGAACTCGTCGTGACAGATATTGGCGAGGCCGAGGTCGTAGGTGAGGTCGGCATAGAACAGGTCGTAGGTTACGCCGCAACCGAAGCGCAAACCGCCATCAAAATGCTTGAACATGTGCTTCGAGAAAGAATGAACAACCTCACGATCGGCAAAATTCTTCGATTTTCCGCCAATGCCCAACGCGAAATAGCCACCGGCAAGTGGCTGCACCGAGAAGTGCTCGTTTACCTGTATGCCGTATTTCACAACGATCGGGAGTTCTAAATAGCGCAGACTATAGGTTATCTTCTTGCCTTCATATAGATTCTTACCACCTTTTTCTACGTACATCAGTCCACCCTCAAGGAATACGGGGGCTTTCGGAGAGAGTTGCATACCGGTGAACACGCCAAAGTTTAGTCCGGTTTTTGTGCTGCCTCCATCAAGTGCCTTGTCGTCAGAGTCGACAGTGGTGAACGACGGACCAAGGCGCAGACCCATGTAAACGCCCTCTCTACCGAAGCGGTCGTAACGATTGGCGTACATCGAGAAATCGCGTCCGCCACGATAGTTGTTGCCTTGATATCCCTGTGCCTCCATGGTAAGAACCGAGGTCAATAACACTATTGCTACAATTAAAAACTTCTTCATTTATAAAAACGTGTTTTGGTTAATGTTGCGAATTTACAACAATTTTGACTAATAACAAGAGTTTTATCCCTATTAATTGTTATGGATTTCCCTATTATGCCACAATTAAAGAATAAAAGAAAAACTTTTAGCATATTGTTCCACGCTTCGGGGTTACGCCGTGTGCTTGATTTAAGTCATATTATGCGAGGTTTCTGTTTTACGACTGCACCGTTAGCTGATTATTTGCGTAACTTTGCAGTATAAAATAAATAAAGGATAACCCGTTATATTTTATTTTCAGGATGCAAAAGAAAGAATCTTTCAGCAGATGGTTGCCCCTTGTAGGGCTTACCTTTGCCGTGTTCGTGTTCAACACCTCAGAGTTTATGCCTATCGGTCTGCTCACAGACATTGCCACCGACCTTAACATCAGCGAGGCTCGCGCCGGACTGCTCATCTCGGTGTACGCCTGGGTGGTTGCGATAATGTCGCTGCCACTGATGATAAAGGCATCGAAGATGGAGCTGAAGCGGTTGTTGCTGTCCATAATAGCGTTGTTCGTGGTGAGCCATGTAGGGTCGGCATTAGCCGAAGGCTATTACACGCTGATGCTCTCGCGCATCGGTGTGGCTTGCGCCCACTCTATATTCTGGTCGATAGCCTCGCCGCTCGCTGTGCGCACCGTGCCCGACGGAAAGCGTGCCTTAGCACTGAGTGCTATTGCCACAGGTTCGTCGGTAGCCATGGTTGTCGGTCTGCCGCTGGGTCGCGTGATAGGTCTCTACGTAGGTTGGCGAATGGCGTTCATGAGCATCGCCATCATCTCCGCCCTCATATTCGTGTTCATACTCGTGGTGTTTCCCAAACTGCAGAGCCGCGGCAAATTCGCCTTCAAGCAGCTGCCCGAGTTGCTACACAACCGCGTGCTGGTAGGCGTATTCATTATGTCGGTGCTCTTCGCTACAGCCCATTACACCTGCTACAGCTACATTGAGCCGTTCTTGGGCAAGGTGGCAGCCATGTCGCCCGAAACGGTAACGCTGGTACTCATCGTGTTCGGCGGTTCGGGTATGCTCGGCAGTATAGCCTTCTCAAAATACTACATGGCTAACCCACGCCGCTTCATACTGGCGGTGACGTTAGGCCCCGCCTTGTGCATGATGATGCTGCAGGCTGCGACTGCGGGCATGGCGTACACCCTCGCGGTCTGCATCTTGTGGGGAGCCATGGCTACGGCGTTCAACATAGCCTTTCAGGACAACACCATACGCTTTGCGCCGGAGAACGCCACGTCGATAGGCATGTCTATCTTTTCGGGCATATTCAACCTCGGCATAGGCAGTGGTGCCTACGTGGGCGGACTGGTGGTGAGCCGACTGTCGATAGAATACATAGGCTATGCTGGCGGAGCTATCGGTGTCATTGCAACGCTTTACCTGGTGCTGCGCTACTTCCCCAACATGAGGCGCAGGGAGGCGGCGGAAATAAAACAAAAGTAAAAAAGGAGGGTTGGTTTTCTAATAGCCGTTAATATGTTAAATTGTAGTGTTAAAATGGGATAAAGATGCGTGTCAATTTGTCAGATTAACATTTTTTGCGTCTAAATTTGCAACCACGAAAACAGAAACGCTGTTGTTTTAACACAACATTGCACGCATAGAACGGCAATATGTCAGAACAAGCAGGCAGCGTTAAGTAGGTCGTAAACGATTAGAAAACAATAACAAAACAAGAAAATAAACAGAACTATGAAAAAGTATTCTAAGTATTTTGTTGTGGCAATGAGCACCCTCGCCTTTGCCTTTTCCACCGGAACATTAATCAAGGTGAACGCAACACCAGCCGCAGCGGCAGCCGTACCGGCACAGCCGGTCGATCTGACATACGCTGCGGAGAAGTCGCTGCCGTCGGTTGTACATATCCTCAGCACAAAGAACTCGAAGGTGCAGACCGTGGAGGTGGAGAACGACCCGTTCTCCGACTTCTTCTCTGACCCATTCGGCTTCTTCGGCAATCCACAAGGCAACGGTGGCAAGCAGCGTCGCAGCGTACGCACACCGAAGCAGCAGGGCTCTGGCTCGGGCGTTATCATCTCTGCCGACGGCTACATCGTGACGAACAACCACGTGGTGGCAGACGCTGACGAGCTGACCGTGACACTCAACGACAATAAGGAATACTCGGCACGCATCATCGGCACGGACAAGGCTTCCGACCTGGCACTCATCAAGATTGACGGCAAGAACTTGCCAGCCATCACTATCGCCAACAGCGACGACATCAAGGTGGGCGAATGGGTGCTCGCTGTAGGCAACCCGTTCAACCTTACGAACACCGTGACGGCGGGCATCGTGAGCGCTAAGGCACGCTCGCTCTACCAGAATGGTGTGGAGTCGTTCATACAGACCGACGCCGCCATCAACCCTGGCAACTCGGGCGGTGCTCTCGTCAACACACGTGGCGAGCTCATCGGCATCAACGCCATGCTCTACTCGCAGACAGGATCGTTCAGCGGCTACGGCTTCGCTATACCAACGTCGATTATGAACAAGGTGGTGGCAGACTTGAAGCAGTACGGCACTGTGCAGCGTGCACTCATCGGCATACAGGGTCAGGACGTGAAGAACTATGTAGATGCTAAGAAAGACAAGGGCGAGGACATTGACCTCGGCACAATGGAGGGCATCTACGTGGCTAAGGTGACTGAAGAGAGCGCGGCTGAAGAGGCTGGCATGAAGGAAGGCGATGTCATCACTGCTATCGACGGCAAACCTGTAAACAAGATGGCTGAGCTGCAGGAAGTGCTCGCAAAGAAGCGCCCGGGCGACAAGGTGACTGTAACTTATCTGCGCGACAAGAAGAAGGCTACAAAGACCGTAACGCTGAAGAACGAGAAGGGCAACACACAGGTTGTGAAGAAGGCAGACCTCGACGTGCTCGGTGGCAACTTCCGCGCTATCACGAACGCACAGAAGGAACAGCTGAACATCGGCTACGGCTTGGAGGTACTGAAGGTGAACTCGGGCAGACTGAAGACCGCAGGCATCACAAAGGGCTTCATCATCCAGCGCGTGAACGACAACGCAGTGAAGACCATAGACGACTTGCAGAACGCTGTAAAGGAGGCATCTACAAGCAAAGATCCGGTGCTCTATATCCAGGGCGTTTATCCTACGGGCAAGAAGGCTTACTTCGCTGTGCCTTTGGAAGACTAAACAAATAGGAGCCTACGACATTCCTGTCGTAGGCACTACAAGGAAACAACAACATGCCTACGGCATTCCTGCCGCAGGCTCTACAAGGAAAAAACATGCCTACGGCAGGAATGCCGTAGGCTCCTAAGGTACATAGCGGAGGACTCGAGAAAAGCCCTTCGCTATTTTTTTTGTTGCCAATTCAGCATCCGCATCCGTTGATGCGAGCATCCGCGTCGGTCGGTGCAGACATCCGCGTCGGTCGATACGAGCATCCGCGTCGGTCGATGCAGACATCCGCGTCGGTCGATGCAGACATCCGCGTCGGTCGGTGCAGACATCCGCGTCGGTCGG
>OGEG01000053.1_pt1 | contig 136248 bp, 104 predicted proteins | sample 1570621 | NCBI WGS metagenome assembly OGEG01 (sample SAMEA2582130, study PRJEB24529) | metagenome | biome: Human gut stool | place: China | collected 2011 | reverse complement strand
ACCAAACATTGCTATCACGGGCAGAAGCTCTTTTATTGGAGGCTAGATCCATTTACGCAGAGATATATTCCTTGCGTCCAGAAGTGGAGGCCGTAAATAGAAAGAGGCAGAGACTGGACCTCGAGAGAGAAATGAGAGGCAGATTGATCAAGTCCGCTAAAATTAAAGTAAGATAACTTTTGAATTATATATGAAAACTATCTCTCCCTCCTGTGAAGGCCGGAGAGAAAAAGGCCCTTTAGCTCAGCGGAACAGAGCGACGGTTTCCTAAACCGCAGGTCCCGGGTTTGAGTCCCAGGCGGGCTACTAAAAAGAGTTCTTTGACTTAGTGAATAAATCCTTATCCCCATAAGAGGATATACGTAAGAGATATAGGTATGGTGATAAGGTTATGATAGGCGAAGATACCGGGAGGGATGATGATCCCCGCTCCCGATGTAGTTTGATCGGTTCTGGTGTTGGAGTCTACATATTTAATAATGTATATACAAAGGTTAGATATTACGTCGTGTCAGTGAAGTACGGATATTTCCGTATCGGTGTCAAACTGTCTATCTAACGCATAAGATACACTCCCCTACCCGTCTATGATTCGGGTTCGAAACCGTTGGAGGTTGTGGGGGTGCGAATTCCCCCGGCTACCACAATTAAATCACATTGCTAATTATTATACACTTCTCAACCAAGACCTTAATATACCGCCGTGAGGCAGGAAAGAAAGAATTTTAGATGATTAAGAACTCGCCGGGGTGGGATTCCCCGGCAAACGGATGTATGGCGAAATTGGTAAACGCTACGCTCTATAATGGGGAAGGTCAAACCCTAGGCGAAGAGGTTGACAACTCTTTCCGGTTCGAGTCCGGATACATCCACAATCTTGTATCAATGAACGCACCACTCTATCCGAATTGAAGACGGGTGTCGGGTCTGTCTGAAGATAGGAAAGCCGATAGAGTAGCAGATAGAAAGGGGAAGGGTAAGTCCGAAATAAGTCCCAGAGAGTATCTATCAAGGTGGATTCCCACAAAATCATGTGGCAGTTGACGGTGACGACATGGCGGTTCATAATGTTGGCAGCTTGGAATAGACAAGCTTTTGCGGAAATAGCTCATTGGTAGAGCGTTGGCATTCCAGCCAAAGAATGGGGTTCGATTCCCTATTTCCGCTCGAATGATACAGTGGCGGAATTTAGACGCTAAAGATGCTCCGTTTATAGATAGGTTGGGATGTGGCGTACCCGTAAAATTTATTGCACTCTAAAACCCCTATCATGCAGGTGTAAGTCCTGCCTGTGTCATTTATTGGAGATAGCAACCTGCAAGGAGCAGGCTTTGTTTGCTAAACAAAAGGTTCGTGAAAACGAATAGAGGTCGGAACTCTGCATCTCCGCGAATGCCGTTCAACTCGGCTCGTTGATTGAGGTTGTGGTAAGTAGGCGACAAGGTTCGATTCCTTGCATTTAGTTGGTACTGCGAGCAATCTGACAGCTTGGAAATACAAGCAAATTTGGTGGTATGGCGGAATTGGCAGACGCTAATTGAGTACGGTTAATCGTAAAGTGAAATTCTTTGCTAAGTGTTAGATAGGTTGAAACTAAAACCTGACAATCCGTATCAATCCTATCGTGTAGGTTCGAGTCCTGCTACCACCAATAAGAGATAAAATGGTCATAGGGTGCTAAGACTAATGAACGGAAGTTTCAAGTGCGCATAGAAATGGAAGTCATCAAGACCGTGCCAGGGACAGCTAGTAGGGCAAGCAGAAAACTTAACTGGACGATACTTGTGTAGGTTCGACTCCTACTTATCCCTCAACCCTTATAGTAGCGATAAGCAAAAGCAAGAACATTAAAGCTTGTACAGTTTACGGGGTGATGGAAATTGCCATCTGACACGACTGAAAGAAGCCGAATAAATTGCATAGGTGTTCTTGCAAGTAGCTTGAAGAATGGTTAGATTTGTGTTAAGCCTGCCGGGAATACGCCCGGTAGGCATTTAGCGCAAAATGTATATGAAGTTATATACAACTTAAATATATGAACGATAAAGGACTAATAAGAGCATGTGAAAACTCCGGCTGCGGTTGGAAGTGTTGTTCGTTCGGATCAGACGGACATATTGTAATTTTGCCCCATGAACTTGATGGGCATGAAAAAGAAATCTCCCATTTACAGATTATAGATGATGATTACTTTGGCGGTAAAAAGGCAAAATGTATCGCTAAGGACTGCAAATCATGTGACAATGGTTACAAGCCTATTATGTGTCGTACTTATCCTTTGTGGGTAAAATCGGTGAAAAAAAGTTTTGTGTTTCGTAGTGGTAAGTGTCCGCTAAATAATGAACAACTTACTAAACATAAGGAGTTTGTATTAGACATTTTCAACAATTACAGAAAAGTGCTGTTGCCTGAAAATGATATAGACACATTTCTTTCAAAAGCATGGATTGACCGTTATGAACTGCTGTTCCCAATAAAGAAGGAAAGCACAGAGTACAAGATGCAGGTCAAATCTTTATCTATGTCTGATATATCAGATATAGAAAAGATGGAGCAGACGCTTCTTCGCAATCCAGATATGTGTTTCGCATCAGAGCCGGAAGACATAGCCAAATGCTTGGAATCAGGTTGCAGTTATGGGTTATTCGTAAATGACAAACTGGCTGCCTATTCTCTTGCATACTTCACAGAATACGGTACTGCCTATGTGGATAAATGCTTTGTTCATTCTGATTACAGAGGGAATGGATTCCAGTACGTACTTCTCAATTCTAATATTGCTAAATTAATATCTAATGGGGTCCAGGAAATCTATGCCATGGTCTCACCGAAAAATGAAGCAAGTATCAAGAGTTTCATTAATGCAGGATTTTCTTTTAAACGAGATAGCAAATACAAAGGGATTGAACGTTTAATCTTAAAGTGGGAACTATGAAAGTTGTTGTCTATACCAAGAATATAATAGAGAACATTGAAAAGGCGCAAAGCTTTATTAATGTTCCTATCTCGTTAATGTTCAAAGATTTCTACGAGGATATTTATGGACATATCGCGGATAAAATAAACAATAAGATTTTTGGGCTTCATTTAAAAGATAGTATATGTTATTCTATTGGCAAAGCGACAAAAGATAATAGTGGTGCCGTGGTGACATCATTTACTGATGTTTGGCAATATCTTAATATCAATGGTATCGCATGTCAAGGAATACATAATTTCTACATTCCGATTAATGCTTGTGATAATAGAGAAGGTTTAAGTTGTTATGAAGCAAGTAAGTTGGCCAATGAAATAAGAATGATTTCAAGCTCCCATATATATGGCTTGATTACTTCTGGATGTCTGAATGAAAACCATCCCTCGGAAAAAGAATTGTACCGTATTTGGAAAAGCCTACGCGATAATATTGAATCTATTAGTTTGGGTGGTAGCTTTTGGCTTGGACAAGAAACTAAGATCCCAGAATTCATAAGCGATGTTCGTATTGGTGAATATATGCTGTTTGGCACAATCCCATATTGTGATTATGAGGTGAGAAAAGGTCTTAATGGCATAGAAATCGAAACAAGGGTTATAGGTATTTACCCAGAACGTAATCAATTGATTTTGGATTGTGGCTATTCAATGGTAGACTTAGATAAGTGTCAAATTAGTGATTGTACCAATTTGAAGTTTGTAGATAGTTCTAGTGAATACTCAATTATGGAGTGTGACTATGTCTCAGATTATTGCATTGGTGATGTGGTTACGTTTGTTCCCAATTATAAATCATTAGTCAAGTTGAGATATGCAGAACACGAATATAGATAAACCTTGGATTGATTATATATCCAATCGTACATTTGGCATGGAACTGGAGTTTGCCGATGGTGACAAACAACGCATCCCGCTTCCATCCGGTTACAAGTGGACGGACAACAAGTTGACCATGATGAACAATTCGGATGGTTCGGCAGTTACGCATCACGGCCAGTTCGGTGGTGAGATAAACACCCGTCCATACCATTACTGCGCTGAAGACCTTCAGGAGTTGAAAGACTTCATTCATACCATGAAAGATGCGGGAAGCTATCTTATGTGGAATGAAGGCTTTGATGCGCATCTGTACATCAAGGATATGGACCTGGATGTTATCAAGCGTATGTTTGTCCTCTCTTATTATACTGCATATCCAATCAAACGGATATTTGATATTGCGGAGTGGTGGGAAACAAAATATCTCGTACCAAGCCCTCCTTGGGATGTAGCGAAGCGTGTATTGGAAGCAGATACTATTGAGAATCTACTGAAAGTTTTTAGCAATGGTTCAGATCGAGGACACATCCGGTACTGGCTTAATTTATGTTCTATTGAAAAGATAGGAACGGCAGAATTTAGGATCTTCAATAGCTCCTGGGATTTCGATAAAATACTGGAAACAATCAAATTCATGTATTCGTTTGTGGAGTACGCCTACCTGCATGAAGATATGGAAGAGTATAAGCAACTCACCACAATTGATAGGTGCCTTGAAGTGTTCAATATAGACTATTCTAAGGTTCCCCAAAGACATAAACCGTTACTTTGGGCAGCAGAACACTCGGATAATGTTACAATAGTAGGCTCCATGTTTAAGAAATCCAACCGTATGCTTTCCTTTATCAAGAAAGAGGCTTCCAAATTCGATGTAGCCCATGTGGTAAACTCGTATTATATGGATATAGAGCAAATACTTACCAACCGTGAGATTAAGGTGTATACAAAGGAGTATTTTATCTACATGATGTATAAGGCAATCAAGGGAGAGATAAAAGAACTGCGCTTTAATGAAGAATATGAGTTTCTAAGTATTAAATCTGAAAATCCTGCTGAAATTATTGCCACTATTCACCTTTTTAATGCCATCAAAAAGCATAAGAATTCACAGGATATTTATCACAAATCGCTTTATGACGATTTTATGGCAAAGTTAGAGCATTACCATAAGAAGTATACGGAATGTTATCAAAAGCTAGTAGATAACCTTAAAAGTAAGTCTATTGAAGTGCTTTATTGTGCTGATATATCGGATGCGATTCTTAACTGTAAAGAGGATGATATACTAATCTATCAGAATGAATTTCATTCCGGCATGAAAGCTACAAGCAACGCATTACAGCGTTTCTTATTGGATGATTTTGGATCTCAAGAAAGAACTAAAACGAAATATGCAGAAATAGATGAAGAACAAGTTAATTACATGGCTCTCTCGCAGCATGGATTTATGGGCAGAAGAGAGGTATTCAAAGACCAACGCACATATATTTGGTCTAATGTGGTAGAAAGCGGAGATAGTAGCTTTAACAAGCGAACTATCGTTCCTTTAAAATATAAACGGCTTCCGGATGATTATATGCTTACGGATAAAAGCAAACTCCGGTTTGTACGTGCTTCTATGGCAGAGATTGATTATCTGCGTATGATTTACTTGAAAAAGGGTATTCTCCTCGGTTCTGCACCATTCTGTTACTTATGGTTCTTGGATGATTATGTGTTTGGGGCTTGTATGTTTGATTTCCTGAAGGTAAGCAAATACGGCATGGATGCAGTTTGGATGAAGTCGGATTTCGTGATAGACCATCCATTGCCCAAATTGAGTAGATTGCTAATTATGGGTGTACTTTCGTCAGAGTTCAAAGATGAATTGGACATAAGATATAAACATGAATGTGGAGTGATTGCTACTTCTGTATTTACCGATAAACCGGTAAGTATGAAGTATCGGGGAGTGTTTAAACTGCATGAACGCTGTGTTGGTAAACTCCATTACATACAAGATGCAGGCATTCGTGGCAACTTAGATGATATTTTAAAAGATTTTGTGAAAAAATACGGTGATGAGCCGAGAAAGGAATAATATATGGGAAAATTCAAGATAGCGGAAGTGCAATTATCTGACATTAAACTGGTCAAGAAAAATGCGCATTTCATGCAGCAGGACACGTTTAATGCCTTAGTGAATAACATTCGTAGAGACGGTCAATTATCGTCTGTACCATTCTGTGTAAAGCATTCGGATGGCTCTTATACGGTGGTGAGTGGTAATCACCGAACACAAGCGGCAAAAATGGCTGGGCTTACTTCCATCCATGTTATGTACATAGATGAAGAGGAGACTACAAACGATTGGTTGCTGGCAACACAATTGTCACATAACAGTATAGTTGGGCAAGACGATGCGGAGATTTTGAAGCAATTGCTTGATGAAATAACAGATGTCGCACTGAAAGAATATGCGCATATCAGTAATGAAGTTCTGGAAAGTGTGAAGGACATTAACTATACGGTTGAAATGCCGAATAATGAAATCGTCCCGGTAACTCTTATGTTTGTTGATACGCAGAAAACCGCATTCGATAAGTTGATGGAAACATTGGATTGCTATTCTGAAAAAGAACTTGGCAATCTTACTTTGGTAGATATGGATACAATGCACCGGTTGAATGAAGTATCGGCTAAAGTACAAGCCAAGTATAAAATCAAGGCCCAGGCTTTGAGTATTTGCAAAATGTTGGAAATTGTAAATAATGTATTGGAGGGTAATGCGGATGGAGAAAGATAGAAAATACAGGTTGAATACAAGGCAAAAGAAAACATTGTTTCTAAAAGCCCTTGATGCAAGACTTCTTAATGTGACGAAAGCATGCGAGGCCGCAAGTATATGTCGTTCTCTTGCTTATAAATGGAGAGAAAATGACCCCGAGTTTAAAGCGAAATGGGAAGAGGTTGAAGAAGCGTTCAAAGACAAAATAGAAACGTGTATGTTCACAAAAGCTATTACGGAACAGGACAATACTATGCTTATTTGGCTAAGTAAAACTAAGCTTCGTGATAGAGGCTACGTAGAGAAGATTGAACAGGATTTGAACGTGAACCCGTTTGAAAAACTTATGCAGGAATTGCCAGATGATGAAGAATGACAATAGCAGATGAAAAATCTTTGCGGAAAATCAAATCATGGACAGAAGACTGGAATAGGTTTGTGCGTGATGCTCTTAAAGCTCGTTTGGATAAGGAGCAACAGGATATTATTTCATCTGTGCAGTACAATCCTATGACAGCTGTTGCATCGGGAACAGCTCGTGGTAAGGACTTCGTGGCGGCCTGTGCATCTTTGTGTTTCATGTATCTTACTCCTCGTTGGAAAGATGGGAAGTTGACTAAAAACACTAAAATTGCTATGACAGCGCCTACCGCTCGTCAAGTACAAAATATTATGATTCCGGAAATCTCACGTTTATACAGGAATGCAGGTTTCCTTCCGGGAAGATTGTTGTCGTCAGGTATAAAGACTGATTACGAAGAGTGGTTCCTGACGGGGTTTAAGGCGGGTGATGATAACACCGAAGCATGGTCCGGTTTTCACGCTGTAAATACGATGTTTGTTGTTACCGAAGCTTCTGGTATTTCTGAATCAACGTATAACGCCATTGAAGGTAACTTACAAGGTAATTCTCGTTTGCTTATCGTGTTTAATCCGAATGTTACTACCGGTTATGCCGCACGCGCTATGAAGTCGGAGCGTTTTGCAAAATTTCGTTTGGATTCTCTTAATGCGGAGAATGTGGTATCTAAGAAAGCTGTAATTCCAGGACAGGTAAACTACGAGTGGGTTAAGGATAAAGTTGAGAATTGGTGTTCTCTGTTACAGAAAGCAGATTTCAATGAGGGAGAGGGAGATTTTACATGGGAAGGTAAGTTATATCGTCCAAATGATCTTTTCCGTGTCAAGGTCAGAGGTATGTTCCCTAAAGTTTCCGAGGATGTACTTATACCTTATGAATGGATAGAAATAGCAAACAGAAATTGGCAGGAATTACAGGCAAGCGGCTTCATTCCATCCAAATCGTGCAAGTTAGGTGTTGACGTGGCTGGTATGGGACGCGACAATAGTGTACTTTGTCCTCGATATGGTAACTATGTGGCGCAATTTGAAGTACATCAATCCGCTGGTCGAGCAGACCATATGCATGTAGTCGGTATGGCGATACCCTATTTGAAGAAGAGGGGAGCTAAAGCATTTATTGATACGATAGGAGAGGGGGCAGGTGTTTATTCCCGCTTGTTAGAAGAAGAATTTACAAATGCTTTTTCATGTAAATATTCAGAAGGTGCGGATGGATTGCATGATATTACCGGAGAATATGAATTTGCCAATATGCGCGCATATTTGTATTGGGCTTTGCGCGACTGGCTCAATCCTAAAAATGGATTTGGTGCAGCTTTACCTCCATGTGACCAGTTAATGGAAGAAGCGACTGAAACTAAATGGAAGTTTCTCAGTAATGGAAAGATTATCATTGAGGCTAAAGAAGACATAAAAAAACGTATCAAGCGTTCTCCTGACTATATGGATGCATTAGCGAATACATTTTATCCTAGGGATTACAGCTTTATTAGCGATGAAGAGCTGCTCAAAGATTTTTTGTAGTTGTGTTTCTTTTAGTACCTTTGTAACCGAAAACACTTCTTTTGTGTTTTCATTGCTCTTATGTGCACTGGCTTGTGAAAGTCGGTGCCATTTTTGTTCTATGTCAAAAGTTAAATCTTTGATTTAGAGAGGTTTGTTGTAAAAATAAAAGTGCAAATGTTTGGATAACTCGTTGATAATTATTATCTTTACAATACAAAAAGAAACCAATAATACTAACAATTAAAAGACAAGGGCAATGAAAGCAACAACAATCCAACAGAGAATAATAGAAAAGTTCATCATGTCAGAGTTTGTACAAGGTAACTTAGATACAAAAGAACAGGTTAGCTGTATGCTTATCCTAATTCAAAAGAAGCTGAATATGTCAGTAGAGCAAGCAAGTGACTTTATGAGAAAATCAATTGGTATTAACGCTTAATACACACGATTATGAAAGTATATGATATAAATGGCAATGTAGTAGCAGAAGGCTATTTAGTTCCCAATCCCAATTTCATTCCTAAAGGTGAATACAAAGAAACTGAACTGGATTATCAAAAGAAGCAAGCTGATATGTTGATAACTTCAATTGATGGCAGTTTCTATGAAATCAGTTTGCCTAAAAATGCTACACTTCGCCAGAAGATAAGCAAAGATATAAAAGGATATGGCAGAAACGTAAGAAGGTATAATGAAGATATAATTCATGTAACAGAAAAAGTCCTAAAGATTTTGCAAACTAAATATACTATAATGTGTGACTTTTAAAAATAGATATGACACAAGATCGACTTGATATATTTGAAAAAGTACTCCTTCTTTATGGAGAATACGTCTTACTCAATCTTTATTCTTCTGCTAAAGTTATGGAAAGGTACGAAGATTGTGCCATTATGCGAGATTTGATGAAAAGGCACAATATTGATGAACGTAATGAAATCCAGGATTGGCAAGCTGAATTATGGCGTTGTGGATATTCTGGTGAAATTGCTGGTATTAACTTTCCATATTATATGCATGAAGCTGTAAAAATGGTAGGTTATTAGATAAATATTATTATTTTTTTTGTTTAAAAGTGGCATAGTGAATGTCACTTTTGTTATATTTGCACCATAGCATCTGATGCTAACGTATCCTTTCACGTTCTCGGGTATACGTATTGTTTTATCCGGTCCCTTTTGGAAGGTATTTATTGTTGTTCAACTAATTACCGTATGAAGATGTACGGAACATGCCCATGGATGAAATAACCGCTATATTAGACAGTACCCGACCTGTTGATAATATTATCAACGACTTAAAAGAGAAATCAGTCTGTGTCCCCTCATGGGATAAACTTATCAAAGACTATGAACCAACGATGCACGACATAGTTACTGATACTGTTACTCGTCAAAACAAGGTAAGGTCTGACGGTACGGTAGAGCAAGCTTCACGTATCTATGTTGGTCTTGAAAAGCTTCTAACGAAGCGAATAACAGAGTTCATGTATTCTATTCCGGTAAAACGTATATATCACAATATAGAGGGTAATCCTACCAGACAACAAATAGCAAAAGCGATCGAAGCAATATACAAGTATGCTCGTATTGATAGTGAGAATATTAAGCGAGGTAATGCTTACTTTGCATCATGTGAAGTGTTCACTATTTGGTACACAGTTGAGAGCCCCAATACTCTATATGGTTTTACAAGTAGATATAAACTAAAATGTAAGACCTACTCACCAATGGACGGTGTTAAGCTATATCCTTTACTTGATGAACTTGGTGATATGATCGCAATGTCTTTTGAATACACAAAAAAGGTCAAAAATGAACAAATTACTTTTTTTGAGACATATACAGCAAACATGCATTATAAGTGGAAACAGGAGGGTAGCGGATGGGAATTAGTCAAATCAGAACCGGTTGCTATTCTAAAAATACCAGGAGTCTACGCCTATTGTTCGGTACCTATTTATCACGGGCTTTCCTATATCAGAAAAGAAATAGAATATACCCTTTCACGCAATAGCGATGTAATCGCGTATAATTCCGCTCCTATACTAAAAATAGCTGGTGGGATAAAGGGTAGTGAGAATAAAGGAGAAAGTCGTAGAGTTTATCGCGTAGAACAAAATGGGGATGTAGCCTATGTTTCGTGGGCACAATCTATCGAGGCATTAAAATACCATGTTGACACTTTAGTCAAATTGTTTTGGTCACAATCACAAATGCCAGATATTTCTTTTGAAAACATGAAATCTCTCGGTAATATCGGATTTGATGCAAGGCAGACTTTACTTACTGACGCTCATTTAAAGGTTGGAGACGAAAGCGGAGCGTGGATAGAAGCATTTGAACGCGAATGTAGTGTAATTAAGGCCTTCTTGAAAATGATGAATGTTACGTGGAAAGGTGAAGTAGATAATGTTGAAGTTGAGCATGTTATTACTCCGTTTATCCAAAATGATGAAAAGTCAGAAATAGAGAAGTGGGTTACAGCCAGTGGGGGGAAAGCGGTTGTCAGTCAATTAGAGGCCATCAAGAACTTGGGCATTTCTACCGATCCGCAAGAGACTCTCTCTCAAATTCAAAAAGAAGATGAAACTGCTTCTAGAATCAGAGTGAGCAACATATTTGAACAATCAGAATAATAATCTAAAATATAAATATTATGGCAAAAACGGATACTCTAGAATTTGATAAAGAAAAACAGGGATATTCCTGCGAATTTACCTCTGTTGGGAAATGTGTAATACAGATAGACAGAGAGAAAAGTGGCACACTTAGTATATACGCAAAGTTGGAAGGAATGGATTATGCGCTATTGTATCAATATCCTGCCGCTCATTTCAATGACAATATGATTTTTGAACTTGACGTACAACAAGGGCTTTCTATCAAGATACTAAGTTCGGTGGGTGTCATGAGTGCAAAGATGACTTATGAAGATGAAGAGTTGTAGTAGTGTTACCTTTGTATAAATGCTATCTCGTATATAAAAATTTTGTAAAAGAATTGATTAAAAATATATATGTAAAAATAATTAAACATTTAATAGTATGGAAAATATTGAATTTAATGAAAAAGAAGGTTTGTATGTAGCTGATTTTGAATCAAAAGGCAAGTGTGTGATTCAGATTGATAATAATGCGGCAGATAATCTTGTTTTTTATCGTTACATGCCAGGTATGGAACCAAGCTCATACGATAAGTTGGATTTTGATTGTAGAAAGAGGATATTTGATTTGAATATACCTGTTGGAATGATGATACGTATCATCAGTAAGACGCAGGTTAATGCGGCAAAAATGGTGGTCGTGCAACCGGAAGACGGAAGTGGAGGTCAAACTATTACCGGTGCTACGGCAAGCGTGGATGCTAATACGGGAATCCCCGAAGTTTCCGTTGCCTTGCAGGAGGGCAATCTGAATTTTACTTTCAAGAACCTAAAAGGTGAGACTGGTGCAAAAGGGGCTGACGGGGAAAATGGTAAGGACGGAACTAACGGAGAGAAAGGTAAAACAGGTGCAAAAATAACGTCTATTGAATTGAGTATTATAGGAACAACCATTACAGGTACGGCACATTTGGATGATGATAGCACTGCCTCGATTACTGGTACATATACTCCTGGAGAATAATTTAATTACTACAGATGTATGAAAAAGTACATTGGAACAAAACAGATTGAAGCCGAGCCTATGACAGAGGCAGAAGCTTGTGAAGCAGGATTATTGAGAACGGAAAGTTATAGAGATGTTCCCGGTTATCATGTCCGCTATGAAAATGGTTATGAAAGTTGGAGTCCTAAAGATGTGTTTGAAAAGGCATACAAAGTGGCTGGCACTTTCCTTGATCGTTTGTATATTGAACATTCTGATTTGATGGAAAAGTTCGAGAAGTGTGCAGTTTTTGTAGATTCCGAGAAATTCCGTGAAGCTATTAAGGAAAATTATCCGGCTTTCCTGCTCTCATTACAGCGTGAACTTATGGGACGATATGCTGCAATTCTTGAACAAAGAATGGCTATTGCAAAAGGTGAAACAAGTATTACCACGCTTCCAAGAATGTCTTTCGGTATAGCTATTGAAGCGTTGAAATTTGGTCTTGCTATTCGTAGAAGTGGTTGGAATGGTAAAGGATTAATGGTATTCAAACAAGTCCCTGCACACATAGAGAGTAATGTTATTCCAAAAATGCAATCTCTTCCGCAATCCGCAAAAGACCTTATTCTGGAAGGCAAAGGGTTCATTGACTATACAAGTCAGTGCCTTATCTATAACGAGAATACGGGACGTGCTGATTCGTGGGTACCATCCATTAGTGATGTGTTTGCAGAGGACTGGGAAACTATACAATAGCCTATCTGCCAAGTTGTAGAAAAGTTTAAAGCAGTGTAGGCAGATGTTTACGCTGCTGGCTTAAAACTTAAAATCATGAAGACAAAAATATCAAACTGGCTTATTAGATTAGCAGAAAAAATCAATCCACAAGAAAGATTGAGCAGTATTGAACGAGTTGATAACTACGAAGCAAAGAAGCTTGGTATCTGCCTTGCCAGAACTAAAAAAGAAATCAAGGATTACCGGAAAAAGAAGAAACTTGATGAAGGGTGGTCCAATCGTAAAGCCGATGAAATGCTTATCAGAGAACTTAAGAACGAAGTGCGCCAGTCAATCAACAACTCTATCAACCAAAGAGGGTTGGTTGAATACTCCGTTGAAAAGGTTGGTGACGAACTTCATGTTACCGGTGAAATCAAAGTCTATATCAAAAAAGAATCACATGAAAGTTCCAATAGATGAAATGACGTTTGCCGAAAGCGAATATCATAGAGGTAACAAAATATGGAATGCCCAAACGTTATACGATTTTGCTAAGGCAAAAGAGTATCCAGTTATGGATATGCCACTTTGGTGCATTGATTTGACTACTGAAGCATTTGAATGCAGCCAACTTCATAGTTTCATATTCCAATGCAAGCGGGTTCGTAACTGTTCGCTTGATTATCCTATCATATTAGATGAAGTTGGCCAAATTGCTGATGGCTATCATCGTTTATGCAAAGCTATATTAGAGGGTAAGGAGACAATTAAAGCTATTCGGTTATTGGAAATGCCGGCACCTGATAGGATTGAGGAGGAATAATATGAAGAAGCATACAAGAATTATTACGGTAGAATATGTTGTACGAGATTGCCCTATCTGCGGTAAAGTTATAGTGAAGCATCATTTGTATCCAGAAATTGATAAAAAGCAAGAAAAACTGCGTAGATGGCAAAGGAGGTAATGATTCAGTCTAAATATCATTGTCGAGATTGTGTACACAGCTACGATTGGCATGAGAAAAATAGTAAAGGTGAATTGTTTATGTGCCGATGTCGGTTATCTAAATGGACTGAATTTTTGAATCGTAATATATGTGATAAGTTTAAGGAGAAAGAATTGATTCTTAAAAATATGCCATGATTATTAGTCTAACCCCCGTGATTTTTCTGACAACTTAGAACGTAATATTAAAAATAGGACAATATGGCAAAACCTAAAATTCCAAATCAGAAAAAGAAGTATCAAGAACTTAACAGTCGGATAAATAGGTATGTCGTTCTTGTTGAGCAGATATACGACACACTGAATTTGGACGCCGCCAAAGCTGTTTCACGTACGGAATATTCCTCTGATAGCAATAAACCGTTTAAATGGTCCGATTACCCTCAAACTAAAAAACAAATTGACGACATACAAAGGCATTTCGTAGAAGATATAAACGCAATTATCTATCGTGGTACGACCGAAGAATGGAAAAATAGTAATGAAGCACAGGATTTGATAGCAAACAGAGTATTAAAAGCATATAACGCACAAGTTGATAGAGAGAAATATAAAGTTTTGTATCAAGTAAATTCTGATGCTCTGAAAGCATTTCAAAACCGGAAGGATAAAGGATTCAATATATCGGCAAAACTCTGGCAGCAATCTATGATCTACAAAGAGGAATTGGAGGCTGCGATCTCATGCGCTATTCAAAAAGGAACCAGCGCTGTTACGTTGAGTAAGCAAATATCTCAATACTTACTTGATTTTCCATCACTGCAAAAAGATTATAAAGACAGATACGGAAGTGCTGAACATATACAAGATTGTGAATACAGATCTATCCGCCTAGCCCGTTCGGAGATAAACATGGCTTATCGAACATCCGAAAATGAACGTTGGAAGCAAATGGATTTCGTAGTAGGATATGAAATTAAATTAAGTTCCTCTCATCACAACCGTATGCCACATGGAGATATTTGTGATACACTTGCCGGAAAATATCCTAAAGATTTCAGATGGACAGGATGGCACCCGAACGACTTATGTTATAAAGTCCCTATCCTCAAAACAGAAGAAGAATTCTGGGAATGGGATGGACTGAGCGATGTTTCTACAGAAAGTATTAATGAAGTAAAGGATGTTCCTGACGAATTTAAAAAATGGGTACTTGACAACCAACAAAAGATTGAGAAAGCGCGGGAAAGAAACACCTTACCTTATTTTTTGAGAGATAACAAATCAATTGTTCAGAATATAAATACTGAAAATTCAGCTAAAGAGCTTGTTAATCGTGCTTCTTTAGTTGGGAAGGAGGTACAAAGTTTAGCAGAATCCATCGCTAAAAATAATAAAGGATTTGTAACTCCAATCAATTACAAAAGCATTTCATCAATAACAAGAAAAGCGACAACGGAGGGTATAACTCCATACGATATAAAAGACGCAGTTAGGACGACAATCATAGTTCCCAAATCACAAATAGATCAAGTCTTGAACGAACTATCTGAAAACGATTCGTTTGTGCGACTGAAAAGACAAAAGCCGGAATCATTTATGGGATATAGTGGCAATATAGTTAATATTCAAACATCTAACGGATTAATTGCTGAGATTCAAGTTAATACAGACCGTATGATTTATGCCAAAGAAAAACCGGAAGACGCAAAACGAATTCTTGGAGAAAAACGTTGGAAGGATATACAAAATCAAACAGGTATGAAGGGGGGGCTGGGGCATAAATATTATGAAGAATGGCGAGTATTAGACAAAGCTGATAAAAAGGCGCAAAAAATAGTTGAAAAATCAATCGAATATTATAGTCATTTCCAATAAAAATCACTATCTTTACATATAAAAATGAACCAGAAGGAATTATATAATAAATTACAGTCAGGCGAAACGGTTTATTTACTTGACGATTTTGAAGAAGCTGTTATCCGTTTATATTTCGATAACGGCCAAACAAAATCATATATAAAACATCATGGACGTAATGAAATAGAAATTCCGCAATCCGATGATACAGTGTGTGATATAATTCTTGGAGGAAAAGAGATTTCAAAATCAGAATATGACAAATACTAGTACTTTATTAGAAAAAGCTCTTCAAATAGCAACTGATGCGCATCTTTATCAAGTTGACAAAGCTGGGGTACCTTATATTTTCCATCCTATCCGTGTCTCAAACAGATGTTCTACTGATGACGAAAGGATTGTTGCTTTGCTGCACGATACAATAGAAGATACCGAAGTTACCGCTGAATATTTACTTATGGAAGGGTTTCCTCGTAATATAGTAGATGCTATACTTTCTGTCACTCGCAACGAGGATGAAAACTATGAAGATTTCATAAAACGCTCTAGACTTAATCCTATAGGAAGACAAGTAAAACTACATGATTTAGAAGACAACATGGATATAACACGTTTGAATGAACTTACAGAAAAGGATCTTTACAGATTGAACAAATACATAAAAGCATATAAATATCTTAAAGAATAATCGCTGATGTACAATTACATTCAGTTTCACGGCACGAAGTACAAGATTACTCTCGTGCCGTGCGTTTATTATGATAGTTTAACATTAAAAGTGGCGTTGTTTATGTCACTTTTGCTACTTTTGTATCAGAAGCGTATGAAGATGTACGCCACAGAACTTGTCGTGTTGTGATTTGCTTCAATTTAGCACGATTGAACGAAACTCATTGCTCTAATGTTTAGTAAAGTTCTAAGCGAATAGTCTGCTGGCATACGTGCTACGCAGACTATTTTTGTAATTAAAACATTGTACAATGGACAGAAAACAACAAGTATTGTTGAGATTGAAACCGAAAGTGAAGGCATTCGGGTTCAATTCAAGGGAATTAAAGGGTATTGCTGCCAAGATTGCCGATAACCTTACTTCCGCAGATGATGCCTCAGATGAAGACGTAAATGCAGAAATTGACAAAGAGATTGACTCCGCATTACGTTACTTGCCTTTCGGCCAGTCACAAGCCAATCGCTTGCTTGATGAATGGAAGAAAAATCACCCTGAAACAGATGACGACGACAACGATGACGATGATGACGACGACGGAGCTTCGGATAATCAAAGACGTCAAGCTGGTTCAAACACCAAAAATCCCAAAAACAAAGGAAAGAATGATGATGCTCCGGAATGGGCTAAAGGTTTGGTTCAGACAGTACAAACACTGAATGACGAAATCGCAGCATTGAAAGGTGAAAAAGTTACCACTACACGTAGAGAGAAACTTGAAACCCTTTTAAAAGATGCTGGTACATTCGGAACTCGCACATTGAAATCCTTCAATAAAATGAAGTTTGAAAATGATGAAGAGTTTGAAGAATTCTATTCCGAAGTTGAGGAAGATTTAAAATCTTACAACCAAGAACGTGCCGACGCAGGACTATCTAGTTTGGGGAATCCTCCAGGTGCAGGAAGTAAGAAACAAGAAAAAAATGAAGTATTAACCGATGAAGAGGTTATAGCAATTGCTAAAGGCCTTTAATCAAAAGTAAAATTAAAATGGGCGCAAAAGCTGATTTAGTAAACGAACAGGAGACGATTTTAACCGGAATGGATTCGATTGTTATTCGTAACTATTTGGGCGGAATTATGAATGGGCGGACATTAGACATGACTGGATTTAAGCAGTCTGTAATTAAAGCCGGTCATATTGTTATCCGCGATACAGAGAACGATACCTATAAGCCAATGCCTGTTAACTCAGCAGGCACAGCTTACGAATCATTGCCATCTAATCATGAATACGTTGGTGTTGTTGTTTGTTCAAAACCTGCCGACAAGCCATTCGTTGGTATTATGTATGCTGGTGAAGTAAATGATGTGGCGAGTCCTTATCCTATTGACAGCATTAAGGCTGCATTAAAAACGGCATTGCCGCAATTGGCTTTTTTACACGATTAAAAAGGAGGTGAAAGATGAATGAATCATTATTTATTGAATTTGTAAAAAAAATATGGCCCAAATTGAGCCTATATGTGAAAGAAAAGATCAATGGAACAAATAAGAATTTGACCTATCTTCACAAAACTATGCTTACCAGAGTATATTCTCCTGATCAAAAATGGGAAGGTACTTCTGCTAACACTACTTATGTAGCAGCGGATATGGTAGCTATGGATTCTCCTTTGTCTCCCAAGAAACGTGACTCTATTGCACGTTCTAGTGGTGAATTGCCTAAAGTTGGTATTAAAAAGATTCTGAGAGAAACTCAGATCAACGCTATTAATATCATGAAAGCACATTTGTCTAATGCCACTACAGAGGAAGCGCAAAAATCTCTCAAAAACAGAATCTTTTCTCGATTAACTGATGACGGAACCGCATGTTCTGTTGGTATTGATGAAAGGAATGAAGCTAATTTCCTTACTGGGCTGTCTGATGGGGTTATTATTGTTGAAGGTGATGATGATAAAAATTCCGGTCTCGGACTTCGTGTAAATTATGGTTATTTGCCAGAACATAGTTTTGGTGTTGTTACTACCGGAGAAGTAACAGGTGATGATATTGAAAGAGTTATAGGTAAATCCAACGATGACGGGAATAGCATTTCTGTTATCATGTTAGCGTTGTCTACCTATAACAAAATGCGTCAATCTCAATGGGCTAAGGAATTGGTGGCAAGTTATCGAGGGCAAACCTTTGATAATGAAACAAAGTTGCCTGTTCCCACTTCTACGTTGTTTGATGAAGCATTTTCTGATCAATATAATGGCATTTCATTCTTTAAGATTGATCGTTCTGTCACTTATGAAAAGAATGGTAAAAGAGTTTCTTATAAGCCGTGGAACGCAAATAAACTTATATTCCTTCCTTCTGCTGACAATGTAGGTTCTTTTGTATGGGGAACTTTGGCTGAATCTACTAACCCTGTCAAGGGAGTAGAATATACCATTGTTGATGAATATAAGCTGATTAGCCGTTACTCCAAAACAGACCCGTTGCAGGAATTTACGAATGGGCAGGCTCTTTGTTTGCCGGTTATTGAGAATGTAGACCAGATTTATTCATTGGATATTCTGGAAGCTCAAACAGTAGATACAACGAAAGAATCTGAGGATTCTACTGATGTAAAGATTACGATTTGGGGAGTAACTTACAAGAAGCCAGAATTTGTGACAGAATACAATAAAATCGCTGGTAAAAACTTGACTTCCACCGTTTCCGATGATAAACTTATCGCGGCAGTCAACAGATTGAGTGATGCAGACGAAGCATCGTTGAAAAAAGCGGTTGAATCCCATAAAACAACATAATCCATGAAGACAATTCAGCAAGCCCTTATAGACGAAATACATTACCCGATTCCAGCTGGTTTTGTAGAGAATGTTATGATTAAACGTAATCTCAAAGTTGATGAAGAGTTTGATTATGACGTTTCTCGTTCCAACGAATATCAGGGGGCATTAGCTGATTGTCTTTGGTCTTTAGTTCAGTCTATCAATTTTTCTGAAGCAGATAAGTCTTTTGGAGCTTTATCTGATAAAGACAAAGAGCGAATTTTGTTACGTGTCAACTCTATCTACAATACTATTGGTGAGCCTTCGGTAGAACTGGAGGCAAAGCCGATGGTATATGTAGGTGATTGCTTGTTGTAGAATGGCAGTATTGAATAGAAAACCCCACCGTTTGTCATATCTTGTATCCGGTTCTGGATATGATGATGAAAACGGCGATTATCATCCCGGTTCCTCTGAATGGAAAGGCGTGATACCTTGTGATGCCGTACCTGCTGGAAAAGCGGAACAAAGAGAGTTTGAGGATGGTGTTGTAAGAAGCTATTCATACACGGTTTATCTTCCAAGTGATTGTCGTACGTTTACTATTGGAGACAGGGTTAAGATTGATCTTATCGGAGAAATTGAAAGAGAATTTGAAGTGAAAGGTTTTCATCGTTACCAGCTTCAGTGTAAAATTTGGGTTTAGGATATGGGTATAAGAATGGCTACCAAACTTGATGAAATTCATAATACACTTATGAGGGAGGCACAACGGGTTGAAAGGCTAACAATACGCGCTTTGTCGTATCTTGGAGAACAATGTGTTATCAGGGTACGTGATAGAGGTGGTGATAAAAGTTGGTATGATCAGTCTGGTAATTTGCGTAGTTCAGTTGGCTATGTAATAGCCCGTAATGGCAGTATTATCCAATACTCGGACTTTAATCAGGTGAAGCAGGGTTCACAAGGTGTAAAAGTCGGTAAAGACCTGGCAGAAGAACTGGCTAGAAGATATTCCAATGACTATGTTCTTGTTATTGTTGCCGGAATGAATTATGCTGAATATGTAGAAGCGATGGATAACAAGGATGTATTAGCATCAACGGAGCTATGGGCTATAGAACAGGTCCCTAAGATGCTTGAAAAACTGAAAAAACAGATTGCTAGATGAAATCGGACATTGAAATACAGAAGTTTGTCTATCACAAGATTAAAGGTACAGCTCTTGAACAAAATGTTACTGGAAAATTGAGTGATAGAGGTAGACCTAACAAATCAGACAAGGAAGATATTGTCATATCAGTACTTGCTAATGAGGGGTGCGGTCAAATTCAACGGGCTTATGTGAATATCAATGTTTACGTTAGTGACCAATGGAATGAAGATACGAAACAATGGGAACGAAATACAGTCCGTGTAGGCAAATTATGCGAATTATGTAAGTTCCTTTTCTCCATACGAGAGGAAGAGTATCATACGGTACCTAAGCAATGTTCTCAGAAAACCATTCCAACAGGAGTGACCTTTGAAGATGGACATACCGAACATTTCATTAATAACAAACTGTATATTGAGATAAATAACGAATAATTATTAACTATATTAAATGATATAGAATTATGGCAGTAATCGGGTGGGGGAAACCACGTATATTTATTAAAGATTTGGATGCAAGTTCTCCAAAGTGGGAAGAGCTTCCGACTCCTGTAGAGGATTCTACACAATTGACAACAACCAAAGGAGATAAACAGGAAGCCAAGATTGAAGGTGGGGAAAACGAAGACGTAAAGTATGGCAAAAATACTTATGCTCTTGCTCTCAACATTCGTGCCGCAAAGGGACGCAAAAGACCTATTAGTGATAGTGATGGTGTAGTTGCTCACAATTACGCTATTGCGTTACAGCCGGAGGATCCGGAAGTTCAAGGTTTCTGTATGGAAAAGACTACTGTTTCTGTTGAAGATACATTTACTACGGCAGATGGTGGTGTTTGGGCGTATATGTTTGATGCATTAAAACCTGGTTCCGACAAAAAGCAAATTCAATGGGGTAAAATTATTGTCACTCCGAACACTGGTACACCAACTAAAATTGAATGTGATCCAGAAGATGAATCCGGAGATGGGGATAAGTTTGAAGTAGCTCCTAATCCTGGTATAGGAGGTTAAGTTTTGATAGGTAATGCCGAGCGTGGGGGCGTAGTACCCACGTGTTTTGCGGAGATGGTGTAATGGTTGCATATATATCATCCAGATATCAGGTTACGGTTCAAGTCCGTATCTCCGCTCTGTTTTTTGAGAATCTGATTTGTTGTTCATAATTTAATGTCGGTTGTCTGTGAAGATAGCCGATAAAAAATAATTGATGATGAAAGAAACTATAAAAGATATAGACGCGGATATTGCTGATATAATAATGAGCGTTCCGAGAGGATTTAAAGTGGGTAAAAGAAAGTTCTATCTTTATCCTATTACTCTTGGTAAAACATATCTTATTTCACGCCTTATGTCTTCCTTGAATATAAATCTAAAAATAGTACACGCTAATCCATACATGGAGGCTTTAAGGCTATGCCAAGACAAGAAAAATATTGTATGCCGTATATTATCCTATCACACAATTAATAAGAAAAAAGATTTGTTTGATAATGATGTGATTCAGGAAAGATGTGATTTTTTTATTAAAGAACTTGATAATGAAAGTTTGGCACAACTGCTTGTGATGGTCCTTTCCGAAGGGGATATATCTCAATTTACTAAGCATTTAGGCATTGACAAAGAAAAAGAGTGGCAAGAAAAGGCGATGAAGGCTAAAAGAGACAATAATTCTTTCGTTTTCGGTGGAAAAAGTATATACGGTACACTAATAAGTTCTGCTTGTGAACGTTATGGCTGGACTTTTGAATATGTTGTATGGGGAATAAGCTATGCCAATCTGCAACTACTTCTTGCCGATTCTATAACGTCTATCTATTTGTCTGACGAAGAACGTAAGCGAGTTAATATACCTAAAGACCGCAACGTGATAAATGCTGATGATCCGGCAAATATGGCAAGGATTAAGGCAATGAAATGGGATTGATTCAACATAAATGTATGCAATAACTGGGTTTCTTCGGAAATAACCCCAGTTTCTTCCGAAATAATACGGTATTATTCCGTAATTAATCACTGATTATTCCGTGATCACTACGTGAACACTACGTGATTTTTAAAATATCCTAATTATTATCTGTTTTGTATCGAATACAGATAAATATATCTATATTTGCATCTGTAACAAGTACGAGATGTTACCAGACATTGATTCAGTATTCTCCTGTATGGAGTTTATATATGAATAGCCTCGTAGTAGCTCGTACCTATTACGGGGCTTTCTATTTAAAGCCAGTTATACAATCGGTTCTATCAGTGCCAACCGTTCCGAACTTTGACAGCGGAGAGATAAAATGGCTCTTATGTTGATTATAACTCTTGTAATGTCCTGCTCCGTTCCACGTACCAACGACAGGCGACTCACAAAGATTTTACCACTTTGACAAGAGACCGAGATACAAGTTAAGAGATAAGACTCTTAGGTAGGTGAGGGCGGAACTGTATAATCAGCACAAACATTCAGTTATATATTATGTAGTCTGAATGTTAACCCAGTCTCCTAATTAAATATTAGGTAGGTGAGGGATAGGGTACGGTATATATTGTAAATATGATAACATGAGAAATGAATTAAAAGTATGGGCTAAATCAGTAAAAGATAAAAGAAATAAATGGATAGATAAAAATAGGGAAAACTTATTAGCCCATTCAACAAAAGAAGAATCTATCCTTTATAACAATTTGCCAAAGTGTATAAAAAATAAATGTATTAGGCAAAAATCAATAACTATTGGTAATCATATTTATTTCTATGACATCTATATAAAGACATCTAAAATTGCCATTGAAATTGACGGAGGATACCATTCTCTAAATAAAGATTACGATAAACAGAGGGACTACCTATCTCTTAAAAAGGGGATAACAACCATAAGAGTTACTAATGAGCAAGTTATTAATTCAGAAGCCTTAAATGATATTATTAATCATATTAGAGCCATTCATTATGGTAAACTTAATAAGAATAACCGATTGCATCACATTTAAAAGAACAATATAACTTTAAATTATAGTTTATGAATGAACTTGTTTTCAAAGGTCAGAATGACCAAGTTTTAACAAGCAGCCTTTTGGTGGCTGAGAAGTTTAAAAAAGAACCAAACGATGTAGTTAGAGCAATAGATAATTTATTGCAAAACTCTGATAATGAATGTAACGCAAAAGTTCGGAACATGTTTGTGGAATATACAGAAGATGTTCCACAGCCCAATGGAGGTGTAAAATCTGCAAGACGATTTATAATGAATCGTGATGGATTTACTCTTTTGGCGATGGGTTTTACTGGGAAGAAAGCCCTTAAATTCAAGCTAGACTATATCGCAGCCTTCAACGCAATGGAAAAAGCTCTAAAAGAGCAACAAAAACCGCTCACCTCTGCACAGATGTTTGCAATGCAAGCAAATATAAATCTTGAACACGAACAACGACTTGAAAATGTTGAAAAGCGTCTTGATGCGATAGAGCAGGAAAGGGAAGAAAACGGCAAGTTGCTTTTAGCTGTTTCTGTTTCATCCGAGAAAGTGCCGGAACTGTCGCTTCGTGACAAGATCCGAAAGCTGGTCAATCAATACGCGTCAGCTACCAATACCAGCCAGCAGGACGTGTGGCACAAAGTATATGAGCAACTATATTATCTGTATCACATTTCCATCGGTAACTACAAGAAGAAGTTCAAGGGAGAAACAAAACTCGAAATAGCGGAAAGGAATAACATTTTGGATAAGATATACGCTATTATTTCAAATATGTATCGTGAATACAGAGCCGCTTAATAAGAATCGTCAAAATAACTTTTCAAGATTTGAAACAGTGGGAGAAGTAGGTAAACATAAAGAAGCCTCAAACTCAATAGTGCTAAACGCGATAAATAGAACAGTCTAAAAGATAAAGGGCAATAAATCACGATAGGCTTTGTGTAACCCTCGTGATTTATTTATTGGTAAAATAGGACAATTACAAATAATCACCAATCATCGTTTTCATTCCCGACAATACCATTTTTTACAGCTTCTTCAATTTTGTCCAAAATGACATTAGAGTAAGCATGTGTCATGACTAATGCTTTTGATGAAGTTTTTTTTGCCTTGTGCTGGTCTTTTCCCACAAAAGGGTAACAACTATCAAGAGTCCATTTTTCATTCCCATTTACAGGTGCTGTACTACTCATCGCTCCCATGATTCCGCCACCAACTGATTTTATTACATCATAATACTGTACGGTGTAAGTAACCCGTATTTTTCTATCTTTTATATCTACTTTTATGACTGGACGGATACTAATATTATAAGCGTTCATTCCTCCTATATGGCCTGCGATGTCTGCCACATATCCTTCTGCTATTATTACTCCTTCATCTTTATCATTTAATTTTATGACAGAGTTTGCATCATTGAACGTTGACGTAAACCAATAGTTCAATATTACATATAACTGTTCCTTTGTGGATTCTCCACATTCTACAATCTGAGTGTAGGTCAAAGAGTTGTTTTTGTCAAGAGCGAGTTGAGAACCTAATGTTGCTGCTGCTTCAGTCCACTTTTCGCCATATCTCTCTTTGGCGTACTCTTCTAACGCTTCTGTTCTCATTACTTGGGCATTTATAGATGTATATAAGCATAAAACACCCAATAAAAATAAAATTTTCTTCATGATGTATGTATTTAATGATTATTCTCTGATTGCCATTTTAAGTGCTTCTTCCAATTTATCCGCATATTTGAATATATCATCTATGTTATCAATCTGAATCCATTCACAGCTTTTATATTTATCTACTGGTATTCCTATTCGCTTCTTTCTCGTACCTATGGAAATACGGCATATCCAGAACCACTCACTATTATCAAGATTGACAACGAAATATGTTTTATAGTCTTTGTAAGTTATACGTGTGGCATCTATACTTTTTCTTAAGATGCTCCTCACGATATTGTAGGCATCCAATTCTTCTTGTGTTGTCACAATGCCGGATTCTTTGTCCATATATACAACTCCGTCCGGGAGTTTCTCTTCTGTATTTTCTGTGGAAGTATTTATGGATGTATTGTCTGACATATGGAGTGGATCAGATGTCTGCTCACCATTCTTTATGGCTGTGTTTAGCCTATCTGAAATGATGTCATTGATAATTGATGAGATGGATTTCTTTACAAGTGGAGTGAACATATCTATAACCTTGGATGTGATTTGCCCGGAAGTGTATGCTTGGCGGGCGAAGAATCGTACAAATTCAGGTGTTGGCGATGAAAACTCGTTGTTTAGTATAGACTTTATCTCCGTTGTATATTTAAGTTCATTTGCCGTACTTAGAACATCCTCTTCGTTGTAATATGATTTATGAAACTTTTTTAGCTGTTCTATATCCGCATCTGATAACTCAAGCATATCCACAATAAGAAACGGCTTTTCATCCATGATGTTGATTTTCTCCAAGTCTGTATAAAAGCGGTATTCTATCCCATTGGTAAGTACTCCAAATCGTGCTTTTGATGCAACAAAATACTTCTGTAGTTGCGTGTCATGCAAGTTTAAGTCCTGTTTGCAGTGTTTGCATTCTATGAGTATTATTGGGCTTTCGTCCTTCATTATGGCGTAGTCAATCTTTTCTCCCTTTTTCTTTATAAGGTCGCAATCAAGTTCTGGAATGACTTCAAAAGGATTAAATACATCGTAGCCTAAAGCAGCGATCATAGGCATAATAAATGCTGTTTTCGTAGCCTCTTCTGTAGCTATACTATCCTTTTGCTTTTGGATACGTTCTGCAAGTTGTAAGATTTGATCTTTAAAGTCCATGCTTTTATTGTTGTATAATAATATATGCACAAATATATTTTATATAACAATATAAACAAAATTAAAGATAAAAAAATAATCTATTAAATATGTTTTTGCTATGTATGTGGCATTTAATACGTCACTTTTATTATCTTTGCAATGCCGTGTGATGTTGCACGGAACTATTTCTATCGAAAAGACTTATGGCTGGATTACACTTCGACATAACCGGTGACAACTCCAACTTTATACGTAAACTTCATGAGTGTGAAAATGGAGTAAAAAACACATCCCGACAAATAGAACAAAGTGGGTTAGGTATAGAAGATTTATTTAACCGTATGACTAAAGCTGCTGCCGCATTCGGAGTTGGTTTCACTGCGAAAGAATTAATTTCAAATATAGCACATGTTCGCGGCGAGTTTCAACAATTGGAAGTTGCATTTAAGACAATGCTTGGTAGCGAAGATAAAGCTAATGCTCTTATGCAACAGTTGGTCAAAACAGCTGCTACTACACCATTTGATTTGCAAGGAGTTGCAAATGGAGCCAAACAGCTTCTTGCTTACGGAGAAAACGTTGAGAATGTCAATGATGATTTGATACGTCTTGGGAATATAGCAGCAGGTCTTTCTCAGCCGCTTGGTGATATTGTGTATTTGTACGGTACTACCATGACGCAAGGACGGTTATACACGGCGGATTTAAACCAATTTACTGGCCGTGGTATCCCTATGATTCGCGAATTAGCAAAAGTATTTGGTGTCGCTGAAGGGAAAGTAAAAGGTTTGGTTGAAGCAGGGAAGGTTGGTTTTCCTGAAGTGCAGAAAGTTATCCAGAATCTTACAAATGAAGGTGGAATGTTTTTCAACTTGATGCAGGAACAATCTAAAACGATTGCTGGTCAGATTTCAAATATTGAAGATGCAATTGCTACTATGTTCAATGAAATTGGTAAAGCCAATGAAGGTATTATCAATGATGCTTTGTCTGGGGTTTCTTATCTGGTTGAAAACTACGAAAAGGTAGGAGCTCTTTTATTAGAAATAGTAGGAACTTATGGAGTATACCGTACAGCCCTTATGGCTACGACTGCATTGCAGGCTTTGCAAGCTTCCGGTATAACTGCTTTAACGGCGAAAGAAGCTATTCATTATGGGTGGTTAGTGCTTACGAAGAAAGCTCAAGATGCCTTAAATTTATCCATGCTTAAAAATCCTTATATATTGGTTGCTGCATCTATTGCAGGATTGGTTTATGGTATATATAAATTTGCTACAGCAGAAAGTGATACGGAACAAGCAATTCGTAAAACGAACGATGCACTTGAGGCACAAAATAATCATTATGAAGAGTTGAAAAATAAGGCAAGTCAACTCTCTAATATTTTAAGTGATGAATCTAAATCTATAGAAGAGCGTTTCATTGCATATCGTAAACTTCAGCGTTTAATGCCAGAAGTTTTTAAAGATATGGATTGGGAAGCGGCTAAACGGAAAACAAATGCTGAGCTTACAAAACTTGAGAATGATGAACTTTTAAGACAGCAACGTATTGGGCTAAAAACAAAGGTTGTAATGTCTCAACAAAAAATACAGGGGCTAAGGAGTAGCTTAATAAAAACTCAAAATGCTGGTGGGTATACTGGGGCATTAAAGGAAGATTTAGCTGCTGCTGAAAAAGAATTGGAAATATATCAAGAGGCCCTTAAGGCTTTTGAGGAAGCCAAAGAAGAATCGAAAAAAGCTAAAAATGCTCCAACTGTACAAGACAAAGAATATTGGGAGAATCAAAAAAAAGAAGCTGAAAATGCCTTAGAATCTATTGCATCTTCTCAAAAGAGATTGTTGGACGCTGGTAACTTTAAAGGTATAGATACTGCTGTTGTAAAGAGTTACAAGGATAATGTTAAAAAGCTAAAGGAGGCTGAAAAAGAACTGAAGGTTTATGACACCTCTTCCAAACAGGAATCTGCTGCTGAAAAACTTCGCAAACAGCAAGAAGGCATTCGTTCCCAGAATGATAAGATCTCTGAAATAGAACGCAAACAGGCAATCCAGCGTAAAAGGCAGGCTGAAGATATGGAAATGGAAATCTCACAGTCTGAGATCAATGCCATGGCTGATGGATCTGAGAAAAAACGTATGCAGATTGAATTGGATAACCGGAAAGAGATCCAATCACTGGAAAGACAAAAAGAAGATATGATCCAGGCTGTAATTCAAGCTGAGAAAGAGATTTTTGATGCTCAGGAAGAGTTGAAGGCCAAAGAGAATAACAAATATCAGAAAAAGACTTTTGATTCTTCTAAGGTGGATACAGGGAAGATTAGCTCTATCTGGGATACCATTATAGGGAACACGTCTAAAAAGCAACTTGATGATAAGATACGCGAACAGGAGGAGTCCTGGAACGAATATCTTATTAAGTTTGGCAACTATCAACAGAAAAGGCTGGCCATTATTGAGAAATATGATAAGGCCATAAAGGAGGCAGGAACGGCAGGCGATGTAGCTATCTTGATGAAAGAGAAAGCTAATGCGCTTGATGATTTTGACAACTCTGTGAAGAATAGTACGACTTTAATGGGACAACTCTTTGCTGATGCTTCCCAAAAGAGTGTGAACGAGATTCAGACCATCATTGAAAAAGCCGAATTATTGATGCAATACCTCGCTGCCGTTAAGGATGAACAGGGAAATGCTCAAATTGGTGGAAAGACAGTTTCAAAGAAGGATATTTTAGGTCTTGGTATAACTGACAATACTCTTCAAAATTTGGAACTTTCAACCGAGCAAACAGAGGCACTAAGAAATGCCATTGGGCGTTTAAAAGAGGAACTTGGGGCAAAGAGTCCTTTTGCACTTTTCAAAAAGCAAGTAAAGGAAGCGGCAGGTGAAATAGCGAAAGGAGGTAAGGAAAATATTGCTCGAGGAATTGCAGGGATCGGAAGTGCTATTGTTCAATTTACTCCTGCTATATCTCAGTTTGGTCAGGATCTTGGTACAATATTTGGCAACGACGATCTTGGTAATAAAATAGCTGGTATTTCTGATGCGTTAGGTGGAGTTGGCCAAACAGCTATGGGGGTTGGACAGATAATGTCTGGTGATATTGTAGGTGGTGCCATGAGCGCAGTATCTGGTATTTCATCTGTTGTAAAGGCCTTGGATGGTTTGTTTGGTGCTGATTATTCCCGCTACAATGAAATGAAGTCCCAGTACGAAGTCCTTAATTCTGTTTGGGATGAACTAATTAATAAGAAGAAAGAGTATATTGATATGTCTTATGGGGATGAAGCGTATAAAGTTGGGAAAGAGGCCGAAACCCTGATAAAGCAGCAGACCCAGAGATATTATGAACTTCTGAATGAATTAAGGCAAAGCGGCTCAAGTATTGGATCAAGTTCTTTAGGCAAACGAATAGAAAAAAGACTTAGTAAAAAGGATTGGGATAGGATATCCGGTGCTGTCGGTGAATCTGTCACGAATGCAGAGTCATTGCTTAATCTTTCTGCAGAACAACTAAAAGAAGTGCTTGCCGACCCTAAGCTAGTCTCTGTCCTCAATACTGTCAACGAAGACTTTATAAAGTATATACAAGATATTGTGAATGGTTCCGAAAAATTAGAGGATATACAGAATCAAGTCAAAGAACAGCTTACTCAAGTATCGTTTGATAGCGTGTTTGACAGTTTTGTAGACACTTTGATGAATATGGATAGTTCGGCTAAGGATTTCGCTGATGATTTCACTTCTTATATGCAAAAAGCTATCCTTTCTACTATGTTAGGAAAGACATATGAAAAACGGTTACAAGAATGGTATGATGCGTTTGCTTCGGCTAATGAAGATAAAGGCGGCATCTCTAGTGATGAATATAAGAAGCTGCAGGAACAGTGGAATAGTATTGTTAATGATGCCATTAAAGAACGTGATGAATTAAAGGATTTGCTTGGTTGGAGTTCCGATACTTCCGCTTCTCAAGATTCTACAAAACGAGGGTTTGAAGGAATGTCCCAGAATACAGCAGAAGAACTGAACGGACGTTTCACAGCTTTGCAGATGGCAGGGGAAGAGATTAAGAATCAAATGATAAATGTTGTTGTTGGAGTTAACTCTTTAATTTCAATCTCAACAGAAGGGAATGTTACCTTGAGTAATATCCTTAGCCAACACGTAATTACGAATGGCTATTTAGAAGATATTGTGAAACACACAAAGCTGATGCTTGGTTTTGGAGATAAATTTGATAGGATGATTACTGTTTTTAATGATAGACTATAATATGGCAGCGGGAGAATTTTATATAAATAATAAAGACGCTTATACTACATGGGGTATAAGTATGGATACTTCTTCTTTATCATCATTGATGACGCCACCTCCAATGAAAGATTTTATAGAAAACAAATCTCGTTTGGAGCACGGCAAGAGGGTCATAACATCAAATCCTAAAATTGATGAACGGAATATTACATTGACATTTAATCTTACAGCTAAAAATGAAGAGCAATTTTTTTCACGGTACAACTCTTTTTGTGAAGAACTTGCTACTGGGGTATTGCATATCAAAAGCAAATATCAGCCCAATATTGTATATAAAACTATTTATTTGTCATGTAATCAGTTCACACAGTTTATGAGAGAAATCGCTAAATTTTCGTTGAAATTAGTAGAACCTAATCCGACAGATAGGGCTATAACATAATTTTAATTATAAAGTGATTGTTTCAATGTCACTTTTGTTATATTTGCATTCAATAAAAGCATTGTGTGAAGGCGCACAAAAACCAATATGATTAGCATTAAAGACATAACTGGCAAAATACGTTTCTCTTTCGTAGAGAATACCGGTTCTGTATACCGTAAGACTTTGATGAAAGAAGATTATATCCTTCTTCATTTCAATGTCGACCAACCGGTTCTTTTTGAGAAGGGAGATTATTGTGAAACAGAATTCGGACGATTTGAGATCGTTGATCTTGTATTTCCGAAGTATAACACTTCAACAGGCGGCTATGATTATGAACTCCGGCTTGACGCAGAATACTATAAGTGGAAGAATAAGATCTTGTTCTATGATCGTCAAGGTGGTAACCGCGAAGCTTCATGGAATCTTACCCGTACTCCGGATGCACATCTATCGATAGTGGTCTCTAACTTAAAATCTTTAGGTTACACATACAACTCAGGAGTAGAATATACTTTTTCTATTGACAGCACAGTAGAGAAGTCTGCTAAGTTGATTCAGTACGACAATACGAATATCATTGATGCGTTGACCAAAATAGCGGAAACATGGGACGCTGAATGGTGGATCGTTGATCATGTGATCCATCTGGGCAGATGTGAGTATAACACAGCGGTAGACTTTGAACTGAATGGGCTTGTTTCCGAAATGTCTCGTTCGGAAAGCAACGATAATTATGCTACCCGTGTTTACGCTTTCGGTTCTACCCGTAACCTTCCTACTAATTATCGTCCGGATATAACCGGTGTTGTGGTCGACGGAGTAGTCCAAAGAAGATTGATGCTTCCCGAGGGTACTCCTTATGTTGACGCTTTTCCGGATATGTCTACGGAAGAAGCTGTTGAAGAAGTCGTTGTATTTGAGGACGTGTACCCCAAACGTATAGGTACCATGTCAGACGTGACCACTAAGGAATACACAGACAAGATTGAGAATGAAGATGGTACCACAACAGAAGTCAAATGGAATGCCTACCGTTTCAGGGATTCCGGCATAACTTTTTCAAAAGAGTATATTATCCCCGGTCAGGAGTTAAGAATTGTATTTCAGTCAGGTCCTTTAAACGGTATGGACTTTGCTGTTACCTTTAATCCGGGTGCTGCGGATGAAAAGAACAGTGATGGATCATGGAACTCCGCTGCCCAGTTATGGGAGATCGTAAGGAATGAAGATTACGGCCGCGAGCTTCCGTCTGCCCCGTTAATCCCTGAGAATGGGAACACTTATGTCTTGTATGGATATGATACAAAATTTGTTTCTGTGTCCATGATTCCTGATGCCGAAAAGGAATTGCTTGAAAAGACAAAAAGCTACGTAGAGAAGAGTAAAATAGACCCGTCTGTCTATACATGCGTCATGGACCCGATAAAAGTGGGTGGATTCGATGGAGGACGCGTTATCGATTTGGAGATAGGGGATCGTGTCAATATTATCAATCCGGCTTATGCAATAAAGAGCCGGCAATCTCGTATATATGGCTTTGAAAAGGCACTGGATAAGAAGTATGAAGTGACTTATACGGTGGGACAATCGACTAAATATTCTCGTATCGGAGAGATTGAAAGTAAAGTCGAAGCATTGACATATAAAGGAGAGGCTTTTACTGGTTCCAGTACCGGAAGTGTTTATATTGTCGGACGATACGATAAAACGAGGCTTACTGACCGTAATGCTTTATCTTCCCTTCGGTCTTTGGAAACATTTTTTCGGAAAGACCAAGAGGATGTTACCTTCTACAAACAGGCCTTTCGTAAAGGTATAGAAATCGGTTGGAATGAATCCGAAGGAAAGCCTACTGCTTCTCTATATGAGGAGGGCATATTAAACGCTGCCGCAGCTATATTGAAAGAATACATCTCTTCTCCGAAGTTTGTTCCGGGATTCACAGGCGAAGGCTTTAAAATATATAAAGACGAGTATGGCAACTGGCATATAGAATGTGATATTCTAGATGTGAGGAAAGTTATGAATGTATTTGAGTTGCTTATACAGAAAGTACGTTCAATAAATGGTGCTCTTGTTATAAGCCAAGCGAACGGGAAAGTCAGTGCAGTTACTGAGACTTCTGATTTGCAATCTTGGATTCTTGAATTTGAGGATGAAGATGAAACATTCCAGGCGCACGACTTAGTGAGGTGTCAAGTATTTGATAGAAGAATAATCCAGTCACCGGCTTTTGATTTCACAAAATTTACAGCCTATTTATATGATGGTTCAGCCATAGATGATAGCGTAAGGATAACGAACACGAGCATTGAGTTTAGCATGAATAATTCAGCAAATTCAGGCTTTCAACTTTACATGTATCCAGAGGGACATGTAGCAGATGCTCCTATAACGACTAAAGAATGCAAATTAGAAATATCTGGTTTGTATGATGGTGCTATGGCTGTATGGAGTGGTTTATCAAAGGATGGAATCGGTTCTGATACTGTAGGAGGGCTTTTGACAAATGGCGAGAATGTAATTCGTGCCATCAATGTATCCGAAGAGATATACAACCTTGGTATAATGATTGTATTAGATTCCGGACATGGTAACGGAAAGGTTACTGTTACTCAAAAAATGGAGGATACATCATCTAAAAAAGGTAAATACTATTGGTGCGAAGTTGCGAGTGTAAATGGTAATCTCGTAACTATTCCTAAGTCTGAATTTGAGGGTATTACGCCAACTGTCGGTGATGAAGTTGTACAGATGGGTAATACTGAGAATCCTCTTCGTCAGAGCTTGATATATATGTCGGCTGCCGAGGATGGCAAGCCTAAGATTGAGATATTAGGTGGAGTCAAGACTAAGTCATTTGCCGGAGCGTCTCGCTCTGTATTTGGGAATTTAGATCATATAACTGACCCGGATTTTCCGGATAATATGCAGCCGCACGATAATGGTGTATATACAAATAACGGTTATTTCAAAGGCATCTTCATCCTTCGTAACGGAAAGACCATCGAACAGGAGTTTGAATCTACCAACAAAGAGATAGATATTGCCAAAACCGATGCGAAAGCTGCCCAGGATAGACTGAACACCTGGGCGGATGATGGTGTCATATCACCAACTGAAAAGACCGCGTTAAAGCAGGAAATGGAGGCATTAAAAGCAGAAAGAGATTCTATTTTGGCTAATGCAACACGGTATGGGATTGATACCGTTGCTTATCGGAATGCTTTCAACGATTACTATCATGTGCTTGAAACACATTCGGCGAGCGAGCCGGAGAACATACCGGTTAGCGCTTCATTCAAAACTCTTCAACAGGCTTATTATGACCAGCAGCGGACAATTATAGACGCTATCAATTCCGCTTCATACTCGTACGTAGGGGAAAAGGTTAAGATTGAGACTGATACGATTATGGAGGCTTTGCCCGGACAGATTACGTTGGCTGTGAAGGGTGAGGTGAGTAAGGTGAAGGTGGGGGATGTTAACTTGCTGAAAGGTGCTAATATTGAAACATCAAATCCGTCATATAGAGTTGCAGAATATAGGTATGATGTTAGGCCTGAGATTGGTAAAGAGTATACTTTAACCCTTTGTTATACTCTTGGTGCTAACAATTGGGGTATTGGTGCATTTTCGGATATTGGTTCTTCTAAAATTGCGCAATTTGAAACTCGTGGAGAAAGAATAATTGAATCTAAGAGAGTCGAAATAGCACGCATTTTATCAGGAGATGGCATAAGTTTCTATCAGTTTGAGAATGGAAATTATGGTTCAATTATACATTGGGCCGTTTTAGCAGATAGCAATGTAGGTGTAACGCAGTGGATTCCGTCTGCAAGCGAGCGGGGAGTAGGTATTAAGAACTTATGCTCTTATAGTAACATTGTAAAAGCAGGCTTTACATATGCTTCACGTTATGACGATGATGGAACAATATTAATGCTACCGGGGATTTTACACTCAGAATCGTATAATGCTAATAAGGATATGTTCGGTTTGACCTATGACCCTCAAAAAAGGTATTATGTGTTTATAGATCATTCTGTTGCATCATCTACAATTCCTAATGGCACAAGAAGTATCTTTTTGCGGATCGTATACACTGATGGCACAAGCGAGGACATGTCGGTATTTAATGACAGCATAGAAAACAATTTCATCCTTACATCAAAGGCTATTAGATACATATTGGGTTCTTATGGCACTTCTGTCTCGACTTACTTGCGTATTGGAATATTTGAGACCAATACTCCTGTAACCTGGAGCCCCGCCCCCGAAGATCTTAACTACATTGCCAAGACCTACACCGACTCAGAGATAAAAGTTACGAAAGGGTTAATTGAAAGCAAAGTCTCCCAAACCGACTTTGACGCTCTCGGACAGGTTGTATCCAATCAGGGAACTGAGATCTCTCAGACCAAGACGGATATTAACCTTGTATCAACGGTATCGGGCAATGCACGTTTGATTGCTCTTGCTATGAGTAAGGGGAAGATGTTGAATCGTGATCCAGAATTTAGAAATAATGGGACAAATGGGATTGGTAGCTACAATAATGGTGGCGGAGGATCTGTAACTGTTGAGAGAGTCGCAGATATTAATTTGCCTAATCAATCCGGATATAAATTAAAGATTACTTCACAAGGAAATGTAAGTCCAGGTTTAGGCGGATTTACTTTCACTACTGCGTCTCGTGCCAATGCTGTATTTATAGTTCGATTTATTGCATGGATTCCTGTTGGATACAATGTTGAGTGGGCTTCAAACGCCACGGGTAACGGTCGTACATCAAAATGGCTTACCAATAATGTAGGGACCGGTGACTGGGAGGAATATGCGTACTATGTCAAGTGTGGTGTTGGAGGTACATTTTCTTCAACCAACTATTTCTATTTAGTTTCTGGTTCTTCCCCCGTTACTTGGTACCTTGCCTTTGCTACAGTATACGATGCCGGTTCTATTGATGACACTCCAACAAAGGATGAATTAAAAACAGGAATCACTATTAAGCCGGGTGCTATCAATATATTCGGGCAGGATATCAGTATTGCCGGCATGGTTACTTTTTCCGGCTTGTCGGCATCCGAGCAGCAAAATTTCAAGGGTAATACGGGGCCGCAGGGTCCTAAAGGAGATACCGGCGCTACAGGTCCTCAGGGATTGCAAGGACCCGCCGGTACTAAAGGTCCGCAAGGAGATAGAGGTCCGCAAGGGCTTCCAGGACCACAGGGTCCTCAGGGTGCAACTGGTCCGCAAGGACCGCAGGGTCTATTGGATGAAACAGCTATGCTTTCTTTGAAAAATAGCATTGCCTCCAATATTGGGTATTCTTCCTGGCAGGATATGGTAAACCATGCTTCATCAGAACCTCGAGAGACAATAGTCGTTGGAGGATATATAAATACAGTTCTGATCGATGCTACTGCTATTGTTACAAATGCTTTATCAGCAGGTAGAATTACTGCTAATTACCTTACTGTTACCGGAGAGTCCATGATTGGTGGCTTTAAAATATCCGGTACCTCTTTGACTTCTGGATCAATGACTATATCAACCCAGAATATTCAGTTCTCAGGAGATAGTATTACTGCCGGTTTAGGTATTAATACCGCACCTGCCACTTTAGGGTTGAATGTTCCGTTGTGGATCAATAACAACAAATATGCAGATACCTGTATTGCCGCACGTTTCTCAGCTACAGGTGCATATCAGAAAGAGAATAACATCGCGCTTGCCTTGGTAGGGTGTATCTCCGGATTTGCCGTAAAACTGCGTTCTATGACTTCAGGGGGATATCTAACCCTGGAAGACTGTTTCGTATCATGCAGCTTTACTGGAAGTGACCAGAATGTGTATTTGCCTAAAAATCCCCCCGTCGGAAAAGTATATTTAATAAAAAGATGGCCGAATACAGGTAAAGGTCCTATCGTACACGCGAATGGAAGTACATTGAACGGTGGTGCGACTTCGGACCTGTTAAGAGAAAACAATCACCTTGCTATCTGTGTATGGGGTGGAAATTCATGGTCATATAATAAGATATCATTGTAATTTAAAAGATAATAGTATGAAAATTGATTTTAGAAAGATCGTAGTTTATGATATTGAAGGCAATGTCATGACAAAAGAAATCGAAAAAAAAGACTCTGAAGGTAATAGTATCGGTACCGAAATAATACCGGATTATAGGGATCTTAGTAAAAACCTGGGTAACGCAATCTTCTTCAACGTTGAAGATATAAATGAGCAGGAGATTGGGCGGAAGATATACCATGACGGTGAAATTGAGATAGATGAAGCAAGAGCTGCTTTAATCAAGAGGTTTGCTGAGAAGATCTTTTATGCATATATAAAAGTTCCACTCTTTCAGCTACTTGATGAAGCGATAGAAAAAAGTAAGACAGAAAATTTATAATTACTTAAAATGAACATTATGAACGAAGAAATTAAAATTGTAGCGACTGATACAACAGAAGTAAAGTCGTTTGAGGGTACCTCCTTACAGTCCCCTACGGTGAAGTATAACATTCGTTATACGGTTATCAATGGAGTGAAGCAATCTATATTTGTTGGTATCACCGATAATGCAACAGAGACAGTTGCAAATGCTGACGGTAGTGGAACGCATGAAGAAATCATGGAAACTAATCTTGGCGAGATCCGGTATGACCCTTCTCCGATGCCTCAGGTTACTACTTTGAATCTTAGGTATACAGATAGTTTTGCTACTTACATGTCTGATTTTGTCCGTATTATAGACCAGATCCTCAATAGCGTGGAGTAGTGTAATAATGAATGTCCACCCGACCTTCACAGGCGGGATGGACTTGCGTATTATCTAAATAAATTATGAAATTGGTTTTTCAAAAATAATATAATAATTTATTAATTACAAATTATGCAAGATAAATCAATACATCAATTCTCGTCTGGTTTGTTTGCTCCTGTAGCCGGAAGCTTCGTAATGGAGGCTATAGAGCATATGATACCATGGCTAATCACAATGTTCTTTGTAATACTGTGTGATTTAGCTACGGGGTGCAGAAAGAGTTTGATGATGGGGGAACATGTGAGATTTAGTAGGGCTTGGCGGGCTACGATGGGGAAGATGGTTACATATTTCAGTTTCGTGATTATGGTGGTGATGATAAACGAGGCCAGTGGTGGAAGATATAACATTGATATATTCGCTTGCTTATCTGTCTGCTTTATCGAGGGATGTTCTATTATATCGAATATTCTTAAGCCAAAAGGGTATGATTTTAATTTGATAGTGGCTATTGGGGTCTTTGCTAAGAAGGTTTTCGGAATTGACAAGGAAGATTCAGAGGGTATAGTGACTAAGAGAAAGAGGGTAAATGAAAATAAGGAGGAAAGAGTATGAAAATTCTAATAGACAACGGACACGGTGAAAACACTCCCGGAAAACATTCACCGGATGGAAGGCTGCAAGAATGGGCTTATACCAGAGAGATAGCGGATATAGTAGTTTTTGGTCTGAGAAAACATGGCATTGATGCAGAACGCATAGTAAAAGAAAATATAGATGTTCCATTGTCGGAACGTTGCAATCGGGCTAATAACATATATCGTGAAACAAGGAAAAACGCTATTCTGGTATCTATTCATTGCAATGCGGCCGGCAACGGTTCTCAATGGATGAACGCAAGAGGCTGGGAAGCATGGACGAGTGTCGGACAAACAAAAGCTGACGCGCTTGCGGAACATCTTTACAAAGCCGCAGAAGAAACGGGGTTGAAGACCCGTAAGGACATGACGGACGGGGACGTTGACAAAGAGGGGCATTTATACATACTGAAACATACAAAATGCCCCGCTGTATTGACAGAGAACTTTTTCCAGGACAATAAGGAGGACGTGGAGTACTTATTGTCATCCGAGGGCAAGCGAACAGTAGCAAATATTCACGTAGAAGGTATTATTAACTATTTAAATTCAAAGTAACATGGCTCTAACAGATTTAACTTTCAGCAAACAGGGTGAAGCTTATGTATCGGACCCTGTACAACTTCAATCGGATGCAGGTCTTCATCTTGAATTTGCAAGTGAAGATAAGAATAACGGTGTCTCTCTGTTTCAGAGTATGACGAATGGGAATTACGTTCCTTTTGGATCATATAACTATGTGGGTAGCACAATAGATGTTGCTATTACAGGAGTGATTCCCGGGATGTATATCAAAGTGCAGTCTATCTCACAGCCTACTTTGGCTAAAATTCTTGTATCGGAATGAAAGTTTCAATCAATCAGGTAAAGATTAACCGCGTTGGCATTAATACTGCTCAGGTTAGGGGAATACGTCTTGGATCAGCTTCAAAGGGAGGGCAAACTTCTCCTTTTCACCCTTCCCTTGTGGATTATTGGAACTTTAAAGGTAAGAGCAATTTTGATAAAGATAGGAATATTATAAAAGGCGTTAAGGGTAATATCTTTAACGCTTATAATTTCGGTTGGAGCTTAGGCAGTGGATATGGTTTATTTAAGGAGAATTATCTAACTTATAATAAAGTGGAAAATGTATTTGTAACGGATGACCATTCAGTTACTATAATGAATTTTGTTCCAGCTAATAAATGGGTTATTTATAAATATGGTAATCCTACATTTAAATCAACTAAAATAAAAGTAACTGGAATTACGGCTGATAATCAGTTGGAGTATGGCTACTCTCCTTCATTGGAAGGAGCAAGAGTAATGATGCCAATACCGAAAGACGGAATATATGATTTGCCAGAAAGTGTAACCAATCAAGCTGAATTTAATATTGGATTCTTTCTTAGAAGTGCTTTAACTAAGAATGTAACTATTGAGCAAATTCCTGAGTATGAAGGAGCAATAGTTACAGATGGTGTTGATGATTATCTGAAACTTGATAAGGTAGGATATAAGATAGGAACTGTTATAGTTAAATTTGTTCCTATTAAGTTTAATGTTGGTTGGAATACAGTTTTTGATAATAATAAATACGATAGCCCTAATAGGAATTTTTTAGGTTATTCTTCTACCATAGAAAATAGAGGTACTACTATGTTTGTTTCTAATTATGGCGATTATCTTGCATTATATCATAATACGCCTAAACAAGCTAATGACTCACTTTATATAAGTAGCTCTTATACAGAATCGTTTACAGCTAAGGAGTTTTTTTCTATGGCTCTATATGATATTGCTATATATCAAGACGTTCTGACCGCTGAAGAAATTCAGAAAGAAATCAACGTCATGGAATATGGTACTCCAAATCCAGTGTTCGCATTGAACTTTGATAATTTTGCCTATAAAGCCGTTGATTATCCTGAATTTGCTACTGGCAAAGTTACAACAAAAAAAATTGTAATAGATAGTACAACTACACAAATGAATGGATTTATTGTGGCTGCTTATAATCCAGAATTAACAACAGGAGATGCAATTGAACTACCATCTTATAAAGTAAAAGTCACAGGAATTGACGCATATGGTAATCTGGGCGATGGTTATTGGGCAGTTGCGTTAATGGGAATGCCTATTAATGCGTCACAAGACCCTTGGGTTTATCTGTTTTACAAAGATGGAATTTATGATATACCAGCAATATCATTAAGTGAAAGTATCTATAATTTAGCAGTGATGTGTCAAATAATGGTTGACAAGCCTATTGAGATAGAAATCCTCTACGATAAGAATATCACAAAGAGTTTCCCTGAGACCAAACAAATATTCCCTTAAAGTTAATAAGAAAATTATGAAATACGTAATTGTAACAGTAGAATGGTGCCTTAACCATGGTGTTGTGGTACCGGCACAAGCAAGAAGATCTGTTGACGGATTGAAAGTTATCCTGCATGAAGATTATATCGATCCCGTCTTGAGAGAAGAGGATGCCATGACCTCGTATCGGCATGATTCGTCCGAACTAAGAAGTATCTTGAGTGGTCCTGAGTGGACGGTTCCGCAAGAGGGGGTATTATGAAACGGTTGACATGTATCGTCTTGCTGGTGTCGGCAATATGTTTCGCCGGATGTAGGACTACTCAATACGTTCCGGTTGAAACTATTAAGACTGAGTATAAGACAAGAGATAGTATTCGTCATGATAGTATATATCAGCGTGACAGCATTTATGTAATAGACAGGGGTGATACAGTGTATACGTACAAGGATCGGTATCTCTATAAGTATTTATATCTTAATCGTATTGATACTGTGATTAAGACGGACAGTATTCAGATACCTTATCCGGTTGAAAAGGCGTTGACCAGATGGCAGAAGGCAAAAATGGAACTTGGCGGATGGGCATTTGGCGGCTTGATATGTATCGCTATTATTTTATTGTATATCTGCATTAAAAGGAAAGGAGGCTGACATGAAATGATATTCTGATTTGCCGGTGGTAGAATGCCGGCATAGGAAACACCATTAACAAACGTGCTCTTTTGGGGGGTAGAGTAAAAAGAACCCCCGACACAAAAGTTGACGCCAATCGAACTTTTAAACATACAGAAGCATGTATCGCTGTGCCAGGGGTCCAAATATCCTTAACATTACGATACATGCTTTTGTTCTTTGATCTGTAAAATTCGATTGGCAAGGGCAAAAGTACAATAAAAAATTTAAATACTATGTGTAAGTCAGAGATTTTTGCCGAGATTCTAAATATTGTTGGAAAAGAAACTGAAGTTTCTACTGAATTGATCCTTTCATCAAGTAAAGTTACTGAAGTTGTTGACGCCCGTTCTATTGTAGTATTCTTCCTCACTGAATACGGGCTATACCCTGAACAAATAGCGACTTTTCTTCACAAGACATCCGCTAGTATCCGTTACCTTATATCTACTTTCGAAAGCCGTAAACTGGCAAACAAAATGATTGCAATATATCTGCAAAATATTCGCAAATCGCTTGAAAATGAGCTCTGATTTACGCAGTTCCTATTATATACTTTTGTGATGCGGTTAATATTGACCGTGTTATAACTGTATAATTAAATATGAGTGAAACAAAGACTTACGTATTCCCGGAAAGCGGGAGTGGTGGAGGAGGCAGTATGCTTGGTATGCTTGCCCCCTTATTGCAGAAAAACGGTCTTGACCCCAATTTGTTGCTTGCAATGAATAATCGTGGCGGTATGTTTGGTGGTGATGGCTCTTCTTTCCTTTGGATAATCTTCCTGTTCTTCCTGTTCCCATTGTTTGGACGCAATGGCTGGGGAAATAATGGAGATGGCGGAAACGGTGGCGGATTTGCTGGAGCCGGTATCCCTAACTTAATTAACAACGATGCAGGAAGGGAGTTACTTATGAGTGCAATTCAGGGGAACGGACAGGCAATCAACAATCTGGCTACTAATTTAAACTGTTCAATCGGTCAGGTTCAGAATGCTATCAATGGGGTGATGTCACAGGTGCAACAGGTAGGAAATCAGGTTGGTCAAAGCTCAATGCAGATTATCAATGCTATCCAGCAGGGTAACTGTCAGATCGCTCAACAGATTGCTTCATGCTGCTGCGAAAACCGTCTGGCGATCTGTCAGCAAACGAACACATTGCAAAATGCCATTAACGGTGTTGCGACTGGTCAGGAAAGAGGCTTTGCTTCTGTTGCATATGAAACTCAACGTCAGACTTGTGATCTGCAAAATTCCATCAAGGATAGCACACAACAGATTCTTGCCGGCCAGCGTGCAGCTGAAATGCGCGAAATGCAGAACAAGATTGATAAACTTCGTGAGGAGAATAGCACATTTAAAAGTTCTGCCATGACCTCTCAGATCGTCGGACAGGCAACGGCTCCTCTTGGTGCAGCTTTAAATGATTTGAGTTCTCGTCTTGCGAAAATCGAATGTAACCAGCCGGAAGTAGCGAAGGTGCCTTATAGTCCGGTTGTAGGGATTCCTTCTTGCGTTGCAGCTCAGTATGGTCTTTACAATGGTATTGGAGCATGGGGCAATTTTAATGGTTGGGGATAAAAGGAAGGAGGCATTATATGGCATTCATTAGTCCTTTTATCATGGCAAATAAGAATGGTATTCCAAGATTGGAAAGTACAGGTGTTACCGTAGGTACTACCAACGTACGTTTCTCTTTTCGGAATCATCCGTTCCTTTCTGCTCCATTTAGCGGATTGATTCTGTTCCGTTTGGCACAGCCGATCCCTTCCGGTACTACCGGTACATTGCCGGTAGTTTTTGATACCAACGGTGCTACTCAAGCACTGACTACGATTGCCGGCGCAGATGTTACTGCTTCGGATATTACCGGTACCGGAATTTATCTGTGCTACTACGAATCAGGTAGCAACACATTGCAAATTCTTACCGGAGTAGTTTAAAACAATGGGCGGGAGTAATCCCGCTCCTTAAAGAGTTTATTGATTATGCCTTTTCAGAATCTAAGAGTAAATAGTGAGTTTTTCATTTTGCATAGGGATGGTACTCCATATATAGAGGTCGGCTCCGTTTCTGGAGTGTCTAATCCTGTTCCTGAGTTTATGCAGCAACCCCTTCCTTATGGACAACCTCCTAAGATGGTGGTTGATATAACTATCAAGGTAGGTGAACAGACTGTTACCTTTCAAAAAATACCTGCCATGTCTGATATTGCTGATGCAAATTTTCCAGGTGGAGGTAATATGGTAATATCCGGTTCAAGAGAATCTATGAATGCGGAAGTGGCGGCTATGCGAAATCGTTCTTCTGAGATATTAGGAAGTGTCGAGCATCATAAGTCTGTGATGGAATCATGTGATAAAATGCTCCAGGTACTTAATCCCGAATTTGCAGAAAGACAGAAGCAGGAAGCGGAGAACAAAGCGCTTCGGCAAGAACTTAGCGAATTGAAAGCTATGATGGCTGATTTCTTTAAGTCCTCTGAGAAGGCTGCAAGTAGTAACAATTCTAAAAAACAATAAGTATGATGATGATTGAAATTTCCGAAAGCAAGGTCGAGAAAATGTCCGACTACGCTGAAAAGATGCTTCGCTACGGTGGTAAGCTCATGCAATGCATAGAAGAGCTTTCCGAGGGTGAGGGCATGGGTGAACGCTGGGATGAAGATCGTAGATATGATGACGATCGCTATTTTGACGAAGAAACCATGGGTGAACGCGGTGGTTATGGCCGAGGTGGTAATTCTAATCGTGGTGGTATGGGTGAAAGACGTGGTGTACGGGGTACCGGACGCTATTCACGCTATCGCTAATGTTTAATTAGGGAGTAGTTTATCTGCTCCCTATAACCTTATTAAGTCATGAAAAGAGAACCTCTGGATATAAGAGATAGAAGACCGGAAGAAATGGAAGTATATCTTTCGCATTTTGGATGGCATTTCAACAAGAAAATGTGTGATTTTGCTGTTTCTTTAATGGAATGGAAGGGTCAGAACGGAGAAAAAGAAAAACTGCCTGCGATGTCTAAGGACGAGGTGGACGCACTGTTAACTAAATACGGTGTAACTCTTAAAAATAAGATCGGTTATGACTACGTATATGTAGCTAATATGTGCAAAGCCGATTTTCTTAAATCATCTGTTCCGAACGAACAGTATCAAGCATTGTATGTAAAAGACACGATTGATGATCCTGACGCACCTGATGGAACAACGATGCGAAGATGGTATGTTACAATGATTGCGGCTGGAATACCTATAGAGTGGGACGAAATGCTTTGATAAATGATAAGGCAACGGTTTATACTATCCAAATATGACTGGAACTGCATGGTGTATTACGCAGTAGATACGTATTACACGGAAGAAATATTGGATTATATGCACTCTATCGGCTGCGACGGTAATATGCTCCGTACTGCGTACGATAACATAAACTCCGGCAACCTGAATACCGGAGTTACTTTCTCTAACTTCGGTACCCGGGAAACAGTAATGGTCATTGCTCTCACTTCTTCACCAAAGGAGTTTGCTAAATCATGGAGGCACGAATGTGGACACATGGCCACCCATATATGTCAGGCTCTCGGCATAGATCCGTACGGTGAGGAAATACAGTATATCGGTGATGATATTGTTGAAAAGACGTGGGAATATGCAAAGTCATTATTATGTGAGTGTGATTGCTGTAAAAACAAGGTCAAACATTTAATACGTTAATTCATGAAAAATAAAGAAATTAAGAAAGCATTGAAGAGCGATACTCCTATTAATAGTATGTATGCTCTTATTCCAGGTGACAGGATGCGCTCTTTCAAAAAGTTTGCTGCCCGTTTTGGCTTTACTGAAGAACGGATAAAATCAGTTCTTGACAATGAAAAACGATAAGCTGGACATATTGTTGGAACAAGTCGAGGATCGGTACCATTCCGATTTTTGTAGACTTCTGTTGGTTATGTTATGGAACGCATAGAAAGGTGGTTATATTGGTTGATTCCTCTTGCGATTATTGTAAGGGTTGCATCTCTATGTTTGTCTCTGGTTATGTAACTGGGGATTTTTTATATTTTGAGTCACTAAGTATAAAATTGCTTTTCGTAGCAGGTAAATTCGTGTTTGATCTATCCGATTAGGTGTAAAAAGGCGGCTTTTTAGGCTGCCTTTATGTTTTCATCAACATTATATCCGCTTTCATCTCGATATACTCTTTATATTTGCTTGGATTGTTAATATAATCAATAACCCTATTTATTGCTATTTCTGCTTGTTTAAACCTGGTTTTTGTATAATATCTAACGACACCTCTTCCTTTGTCTGAATGAGCTAAACAGTAATCTATTATACTGTCCGGTATTCCAAGATCAAAAGCGTATTGAGCAAACGACTTTCTGGCAGAATAAAAGACTACCTTTTCCTTTATTCCTAGATCCTTTGCTAATGCAGCAAGAGAACGGCATGTGTACCTTGAAAAATTGTGATATGAAAATTTATATCCAAAATCCAGTTTTCTTGTCTTTTTATCTATCCATCTATCTATTATTATCTTTGCTGGTTCTGTGATTGGAAGCAGACAATGTTGTTCAGTTTCTGTTTTGAGTCTTGTTTTAATTCTGACATAATCCACTTTGTCATTAATAAAACGAGTATTCATTATATCTATCAAGTTCATTCCCCCAAGATAGAAAGAAAGCATAAATACATCTCTTGCTACAATGTATTTTTTCTCTTTGGGGGTACTTTCCCTTATCATGTTAAGACTTTCCAAAGAAATATCAACTTCTCGAACTGGAGATTTAGGAATTTTCTTGTTCACAAATGGATGTATATCATACCTTAAATAACCAGAATTAATGTTTCTGTTAATAACAGCTTTTATTTGGGACATCATCATTCCAATTGTTGTGTTTCCGATGTTTCTTTTAGTCTTCAAATATCGTGAAAACCCTTCAATCATATTAGGGGTTATATCTGACATAGGTATTTCCCCTCTAGTAAACTCCGTAAAGTATCGACAGCTCCTTTCGATTAATACAGCATAGCTTTCTCTCCCTTCTGATTTCAGGTCAGTAATGAAATCGCTACAAGCTTTCTGATAAGTAATATTTTGTTTTCCTTGTGAATCCAATTCAGACACAAGCATGTCTTTGATTTGCTTACAAGAATAAAGTGATTGATGGTTTATTTCATCTAATTTATTTTGTAAATCATTCATCATGCTTCTTAGTTTGGTGTTTATGATTGAAGCGTCAGCTCGTTTGACTACTTGCCCATCTTTGAACTGGGATAGATTGTCTATAATGAAACGTGTTACAATGTAACATGTTTCTTGCTTATGACAGACAGCTATTCTTATTTTATGTCTTCCGTCCTTTAAAACCTTTGCCTTGAAAATAGTTAATTTAAGAGTTGCCATAATAGATTAAAATTTGAAGGATAAGTTTGGGATAAGTTTTTCTGTCCATCGGTGGACAATTCCCTCTTTTTTTTAACCTATAAATTGAAGAACTTGTAAACGAAAGCAGAAACCTAATAGTCTAATTTATATGACTATAAACTGTTTCTGCTTTTGAGCCGCTAGCCAGACTTGAACTGGCGACCTACGCGTTACGAATGCGTTGCTCTACCAACTGAGCTATAGCGGCGTTGCATTTTATCGTTTACGGCGTGCAAAATTACATCTTTATTTTTAAAAACAAAATGAATCTATACTTTTTTCGTGATATTTTCTCTGAAATGTTTATAAAATAAAAAGGTTGAGGATTAAATTAGAAAATAGTTGTAGATTCAAATATTAAAACTCATCTTTGCATATTTACTGATAAATCTACTTTTATATTACTATGAATATACGATTTTATTATAAGTATCTTTCATCACGAGTTGCTTCAAAATGGCTGATACTTGCTGTCGATGTTCTTTTAGTGATTTTTTCAATGTTTTTGGCGAGCCTTTTGCAAATAGGTTTGTCTGTGTTAGTTTTTGAATTCTCACTATGGGTGTGGACAACTCTATTCTGCGTAATATGTAATGTGTGTTTCTTTCATCTGAATCGTACTTATGTAGGAGTAATTCGCTATTCTTCCTTTATTGACATTTCTCGTATTTTTATTTCTTTAACTCTGGGCTATTTTGTTATTTGTATCGGCAATTTGCTTTGGATAGGGTGGAGTGGAGGAGAAGTTCTGCCGATTAGTGTTATTCTTACAGCTTATATAGTTAATTTTTCCTTGATGGTTTGTTTGCGAATCTTGGTGAAAATGATACATGAGTTGATGACTTTTGATCGTAGGCACAGTATTCGCGTTTTTGTCTATGGTTCAAAAGGGGCTGGTATTAATATTGCCAAATCGCTACGGGTTAGTAGAAGTAATCATTTTAGATTGAAAGGGTTTATTTCTGATGATACGGGATTTATTGGGAAGCAAACAATGGGTTGCCGGGTATACGCGAATAATGAGTCTTTGTTTGATATATTAGAAGAAGAAAGAGTCCAGGCTATTATTGTTTCTTCCGAGAAAGTACATCGCCTTGAAACTTCCGGCATGATTGATCGGTTGATAGCTGAAGATATCCGTATTCTTACAGTACCTCCTATCAATGATCTTGGAAGGCAAGGCGTGCAAATAAAAGATATACAGATTGAAGATTTGTTACAACGGGATCCAATACATGTTGATATCCGGAAAATATCTTCACACATTGAAGGGAAGCGGATTATGATCACGGGAGCTGCTGGGTCTATAGGACGTGAGATGGTTAGGCAGATAGCGGGGCTGAACCCATATAAGTTGATTTTGGTTGACCAGGCGGAGTCTCCGTTACATAATGTGCAATTAGAATTACTGGATAATTGGCGGGATATTGATGCTAAAATGTTGGTGGCTGATGTGACTAATCGAACGAGGATGGAGTATATTTATAAGGAGTATCGGCCGCAATATGTTTTTCATGCTGCTGCTTATAAGCATGTGCCAATGATGGAGGATAATGTGTCTGAAGCGATACAGGTGAATGTATTGGGAACTTGCATTATGGCTGACTTGGCTGTGAAATATGGCGTAGATAAGTTTGTGATGGTTTCTACAGATAAAGCTGTTAATCCGACCAATGTTATGGGGTGCAGTAAAAGGCTTGCCGAGATCTATGTTCAGTCCCTTGCTCGTAAGTTATCTAAATATGCAAAAGATGGGGCGCAAGTGAAGTTTATCACAACTCGTTTTGGAAATGTACTCGGATCAAATGGCTCTGTAATACCCAGATTTAAGCAGCAGATAGAAAAGGGTGGTCCGGTGACTGTGACACATCCTCAGGTTATACGTTATTTTATGACTATTCCAGAGGCTTGTCAGTTGGTATTGGAGGCTGGAAGCATGGGAAATGGAGGTGAAATCTATATTTTTGATATGGGTAATCCTGTGAAGATTGTTGATTTGGCGCGAAGAATGATTTATTTAAGTGGGCAGAAAAATATAAAAATAGAGTTTACCGGATTAAGACATGGTGAGAAGCTGTATGAAGAGTTGCTGAATGTAAAAGAGTCTACTTGTCCTACTTATCATGAAAAAATAATGATAGCAAAAGTTCGTGAATATGATTATGAGGAGATAAAGCAAGAAATTCAAAGGTTAATAGATTTGAGTTATACTTCCGACACCATGGGCATTGTTGCTTCTATGAAAAAGATCGTTCCAGAGTTTGTTAGTAAGAATTCTGAGTTTGAGATATTGGATAAAGCCTCTTTTTAATCTATTTTCGAAAACTTAGGAATGAAATAAATGTATATTATGAAAATAATATGTTACCTTTGTGCCCGGTTTATAATTTATTAGAGGAACACTAAAGATTAATCAGAATATCTTATGCGTAGATTTATTACACTATTCTTCTTGATTTTTACCTTATCCGGTGTAGCTGTAGCTCAGCAAATGTCCGATGATCAGGTCGTACAGTATGTAAAAGATGCTCAAAAGATGGGTAAAACTCAGAAGCAGATTACAACAGAGTTGATGAGAAGAGGCGTTACGAAGGAACAGGTCGAGCGTATTCAGGAAAAATATGAAAATGGAAATGGTAGTACAAGTACACAGAGTAACCAGAATACAACAAGGTCTCGTACACGTACTCAGCAAAATGATGAAAGTGACTATTCGAATCGTTCTCAGAAAAACCTGAAGGATCAGAAAAATCAGAAAAATCAAAAGAATCAGAAAAATATAAAAGGTCTCCGTCAATCGGCTAACCAGAAAAATAAACGGGGTATGGGCGATGATAATCAGGAAATGACTGATGAGGACATGATGTATGAAGAGGATTGGTCTGATGAATATATGATGAAACCGGAAGAGGATCCGACACAACAGATTTTTGGACATAATATCTTCACTAACGAGAATCTTACATTCGAGCCTAATGTAAATATTGCTACTCCTGTAAACTATCGCTTGGGTCCTGGAGACGAGGTGATTATAGATGTTTGGGGAGCTTCTCAGACAACAATAAGACAGACTATTTCGCCAGAGGGCAGTATTTTAGTTGATAATCTCGGTCCTATTTATTTAAGCGGGATGACTGTTCGTGAAGCTAATAATACGGTACGTCGTGAATTTTCAAAAATCTATGCCGGCATTTCAGGTCCGAACCCTAACACCTCTGTCGATTTAACATTGGGGAATATACGTACTATCCAAATCAGTATTATGGGAGAAGTGGCTATACCGGGCACTTATGCGCTCTCGGCATTCTCTTCTGTATTCCATGCTTTGTATCGCGCTGGTGGCGTTAATAAGATCGGTAGTCTGCGTAGTATCAAAGTCGTGCGTAACGGTAAGAAAATAGCCGATTTGGATGTTTACGATTTTATAATGAAAGGTAAATTGAATGACGATGTCCGCTTGCAAGACGGTGATGTGGTTATTGTTGATCCTTATGAATCCTTAGTACAAATTACTGGCAAGGTAAAAAGACCAATGTTTTATGAAATGAAACCTTCCGAGACGATGGCTACTATTTTGAAATACTCAGGAGGATTTACTGGAGATGCTTATAAGAAAGCTATACGCCTGATTCGTAAAACGGGTCGTGAGCATCAAGTATATAATGTGGACGAAATGGACTATTCAGTATTTAAACTGGATGATGGAGACGTTTTAGCTGTTGATTCGGTATTAGAACGTTTTGAGAATCGTGTAGAAGTCCGTGGAGCTGTTTATCGTGCCGGTATGTATCAAATTGATGGTACTGTAAATACTGTAAAACAGCTAATAAAGAAAGCTGAAGGGGTAAGAGGAGATGCTTTTTTGAATCGTGCCATTATCGATCGTGAAAACGATGATCTTACTCATGAAATGATTCAAATTGATCTGAAGGGATTGTTGAATGGCACAGTCGCTGATATTCCTCTTCAGAAGAATGATATACTTTATATTCCAAGTATTGAAGATTTGAAAGAAGAAGCGACACTTACTATTCATGGCGAGGTTGCCAATCCGGGTACTTACTTATACTCGTCGAATATGTCGGTTGAGGATCTTGTTTTGCAGGCCGGTGGATTATTAGAAGCTGCTTCAACAGCTCGTGTTGATGTGTCCCGTCGAATTAAAAATTCAAAAAGTACAGAATTGAGCAATGTGGTTGGTAAGACTTTCTCTTTTGAGTTGAAAGATGGTTTCCTTGTTGGAGGCGATCAGGATTTCCATTTGGAACCTTTTGATGAGGTGTATATTCGTCGTAGTCCTGCTTATCATCAACAACAAAATGTTACGGTTGGCGGTGAAGTCTTATTTGGTGGCCGCTATGCGTTATCGAAAAAGAATGAACGCCTCAGTGACTTGATTGCCAAGGCCGGTGGGATTACCCAAGATGCTTATGTAAAAGGTGCGCGTTTGATTCGTAAAATGACTGAAGAGGAATTACGGCGCAAGGAAGATGCACTCCGCATGGCTAATAAAGGTGGGGCTGATTCTATCTCTGTCAAGACACTGGATGTTTCTGATACTTATTCTGTGGGTATAGAATTGGAAAAGGCTTTGGCTAATCCCGGATCGGACTTTGATATGGTGTTGCGTGAAGGTGATATTCTGTTCGTACCGGAATATGTAAGTACAGTAAAAATCAATGGTGCTGTAATGTATCCTAATACAGTCTTGTATAAGAAGGGTGAAAGTTTGAAGTACTATATTAATCAGGCTGGTGGTTTTGCAAGTCTTGCGAAAAAGAAAAGAGCTTTTGTTGTCTATATGAATGGTACCGTTTCTCGTCTGCGTACAGGTAATTCCAAGGCAATAGAACCGGGATGTGAGATTATTGTGCCAAGTAAGGATCCGAAGAAGAGAATGTCGGCAGCCGAAATTATAGGAATGGGTACTTCTGCGGCTTCATTAGCTACTATGATTGCAACTATGGTTAACCTCTTTAAGTAATGATTATGACTGAAGATAAGAATATAAATAAAACGACTCCACAACCTGAAGAACAAGAGATCGATTTGATAGAGTTGGCTCAGAAAGTTTGGGCTGGTCGAAAATTGGTATTTAAAGTTTGTGGGATTGCCCTGTTGGTAGGCCTTGTGGTAGCTTTTAGTATTCCCAAAGAATATTCTACTAGTGTGACGCTGGCGCCTGAGACTGGCAGTAAGTCATCTACAGGAGGTATGGGAGCATTAGCTGCTATGGCTGGTATCAATATTGGCAGTTCAAGTGGAGAAGATGCTCTTTCTCCCGAATTATATCCGGATATTGTTAACTCTACACCATTCTTGTTGGAAATGTTTGATGTAAAAGTGACTGACCAGAAAGGTAAAATTAATACGACTCTATATGAGTACTTGGATAAACATCAGCGATCTCCATGGTGGGGGGCGATTGCATCAGCTCCTTTTAAGGCATTAGGTTGGGTGGTTTCTTTGTTTAAAGATACACCGGAAGAACTTGGAGACGCAAAAATAGATCCTTTCTGTCTGACTCCGGATCAGGCCGGGATTGCAGATGCTTTGAGTCATCGTATATCTGTTTCAGTAGACAAGAAAACAGGAGTGACTACCCTTTCTGTGACCATGCAGGACCCATTAATATCTGCGGCTTTAACAGATACAGTAATGCGTTGTTTGCAAAATTATATAACTGATTATCGCACAAACAAAGCACGCCATGATTTGGCCTTTACGGAGAAGCTATTTGATGAAGCTCAAGGAAATTATTATGAAGCTCAGCAGAAATATGCTCACTTTCTGGATGGTAACCAGAATATCATTATGCAGAGTTTTCGTTCAGAGCAAGAACGTTTGCAAAATGAGGTGAATTTGGCTTATGGCGTATTCACTCAGATAGCGCAACAACTGCAAATGGCGAAAGCTAAAGTACAGGAAATTACTCCTGTTTATACTGTAGTACAACCTGCAACAGTTCCTTTGAGACCAGCTAAACCTAATAAAATCATGATTTTAATTGGTTTTGTATTTTTAGCGGGTGTTGGTAGTATAGGATGGATTCTCTTTGTTAAAGATTTATTGAACGGATGGAAGAAACAGCCAGAAAAATAAAAGAAAATGCTTCTTGCTGGTATGCTGTATATACGGCATCAAGAGCAGAGAAGAAAGTGAAGGAACAACTGGATAAGATAGGTATTGATAACTACCTGCCTCTTCAGCCAGTGATTCGTATGTGGAACAATCGTAAGAAAAAGATTTTTATTCCTGTTGTTCCGGGATGTCTATTTGTATATATCTCTTCTGAAGAGATTGCACAAGTAACCAGTATTCATGGAGTAACTTTTTTGCTGAAGGAAAAGGGACAATACGTTTCTATACCTGAGGTGCAGATGGAAACTTTCAGAGCGATGATAGAACGTTCCCATGAATTGGTTGAGTTCGCGCCTACAGATTTTGTTCCAGGAGCTACTGTACAGGTGATTCGTGGACAGTTGCAGGGATTAGTGGCTGAATTAGTTGAATGTCAGGGAAACAATAAGTTGTTACTTCGGATTGAAGGGTTGGGATGTGCTTTGGCTACAGTATCTGTAGATTGTGTAGTATCAAAAGAAAAACAATGAAACTGATTACCGAAGAACTTCTTGATAGAGTAACTGATCAGGCTAAGGAGAATTCACGTCTTCGAATGAATTATAATTTCCATGAATCCATGGAAGCTGCTATTCATAGGATGTTGAATGCTTTAGAGCCTGGAACTTATTTACCCCCTCATCGCCATAAAAACCCAGATAAGGAAGAAGTTTACTTGGTTTTACGAGGGAGTTTATTGGCTATTTTATTTGATGATGAGGGTAATGTAATGGAAAAGGTCAATCTGAATCCGACTCAAGGTCGTTATGGAATTGAAATTCCTCCTTGCGTATGGCATACTATTATTGTCTTGGAATCAGGAACGGTTATTTATGAAATTAAGCAGGGGCCTTTTGCACCTCTTACTCAGGAGAATCTGGCATCTTGGGCACCTCCAGTTGCTGACAAGGAGGCTGCCCGATTATTTATGGAGCGAATGCTTGAGTTTTAACACTCAAACATTCTGCTTCTTGCAAGCATGCAAGCTCCTACGATACCTGCCCTGTCTTTAAGTTTTGATGTTACGATTGCTGAGTCTTTGTTTACTAAATTAAGTGAATATTTGCGGACTGCGGTTTTTATAGGTTGGGTGATATAGTCACCTGTAAGTGAAATTGTTCCACCGATAATGACGAGTTCTGGATTGAAGAGATTGATAAGTCCGGCAATTTGTTTTCCTAGTTTCTGCCCAATTTCTTCCACTATCTCAATACACAAAAGGTCTTCTTTGTTTACAGAAGCAATGATTTCGTCCAGTGTTATAGGATTATTGACATCTCCTATACGGCTGGATAAAATAGAGTTTTCTCCGTTTTGTATACGTTCTAACAAGATACGGTGTAGTGCGGAACCAGAAGCTTCGGTCTCAAGACAGCCTTTTTTGCCACAATGACAAATGATTTCATTATCAAAAGTGCTGGTATGGCCAAACTCTCCGGAAAATCCTGATTTGCCCGTATAAATTTTGCCATCGATAATAATTCCAACACCTAATCCCCAACTGATATTTACGAAAATAATATCTTTTTCACCGTTTACGCATCCCTTTAGATATTCTCCATAGGTCATGGCGCGTGTATCATTGTCTATAGTGACCTTATATCCTAATTTTTCAGCCAAGACTTCTGATAATGGACGTTCCTCAAAGTTAAACTGGCTGAAACTATATCCGGACTCCGGGTTGACACGACCTGAAACGTTTACATTGATATTCAGTATTTTCTCCTTGGCTATTGTCAGTTTCTTTATGAAATTTGAAATGAGTTTACATAATTCATTCAATCCCTCTATTGAATTCTCAAATTTATAAGGGATATTCATTTTAAGTTCCATCATGTCGCCCTTGAAGTTTATCAAACCGATATTAATAGCAAATCTTTTAATATCAACTCCTATGAAATAACCGGATTCCGGGTTTAGTCCATATAAATTAGGATGGCGCCCTCCACTTGTTTCTAATTTACCGTAGTCGTTAATATAGCCTTCCTCACACATTTCACTAATAAATTTTGTAACTGTGGGGACGCTAAGATCCAACTCTTTAGACAGGTCAGTAATTGTTGAACTGCCATTATATATATAATGTGTAATAATTTTCTTTTTGAGAAGAGCGCTTTTGGTTCCTAGTTCTATTTCTTTTAAAAGATGTTGTTTCATATAGATTAATTATTTTGGTAATATCTACAAAGATAGTTAATTTGTTTATTAATTTAGGGTTTTCAGGGTGAAAAGATGTTTCTCTATTGTTTTTAATTGATAATAATAGTGAATGAATTTTATTAAGCGGATATTTGAATCTTCTTTTTATTAATAAAATATTTTATTATATGTTGATTGTTTAATAAATATGCGTATATTTGTACCGATATGCTAAGGATATTACGAGTGTATTATGAAAAACTAGTTCCTAATCCATATTAAAATTCTATATCATTAATATAAAAACGAAATTATCATGGAAAAGATTATTGGATTGATCAATGCTCCTTTTACTCCGTTTTATGAAAATGGAGAAGTAAATTATGAACCCATTGAAGCATATGCTAAGATGTTAGTAAAGAACGGTCTGCAAGGTGTATTCATTAATGGATCTTCTGGTGAAGGATATATGTTAACCGATGAAGAACGTATGAAACTCGCCGAACGTTGGGTAGAAGTTTCACCGGAAGGATTTAAGGTAATTGTACATGTAGGTAGTTGCTGTGTAAAGTCAAGTCGTAAGCTTGCCGAACATGCTCAGAAAATCGGTGCATGGGGAATTGGCGCTATGGCTCCTCCTTTTCCGAAAGTGGGTCGTGTCGAAGAACTCGTGAAATACTGTGAAGAAATAGCCTGTGGTGCTCCAAATCTTCCATTCTATTATTATCATATTCCTGCATTTAATGGAGCATTCTTATCAATGGTTTCATTTCTGGAGGCAGTAGATGGACGTATTCCGAATTTTGCGGGAATTAAATATACTTTTGAGAGTATGTATGAATACAATCAGTGCCGCTTGTATAAAGGAGGTAAATTTGATATGCTGCATGGGCAAGATGAAACCATTCTTCCATGTCTGGCTATGGGTGGTGCTCAAGGCGGCATTGGAGGAACTACCAATTATAATGGTGTAAATCTGGTTGGTATTATAGAAGCATGGAAAGCCGGAGATATTGATAAAGCGCGTGAATTACAGAATTTCTCTCAGGAAGTTATTAATGTAATCTGTCATTTCCGAGGAAATATTGTAGGTGGAAAGCGGATTATGAAATTGATAGGATTGGATTTAGGTAAGAATCGTACTCCTTTCCAGAATATGACAGATGATGAAGAAGTACGTATGAAAGCTGAGTTAGAGGCTATTCATTTCTTTGATCGTTGCAATAAGTTTTAAGATAAACTAATACTGCAATTGCTATGAATACTACAGAATATCTACAGACATGGTCTGACTCTTATAAAAATGACATGATAAGCAATATCATGCCCTTTTGGATGAAATATGGTTGGGATCGCAAAAACGGAGGTGTTTATACCTGCGTAGACCGAGATGGTCAGCTGATGGATACAACTAAATCTGTTTGGTTCCAAGGGAGATTTGCTTTTACATGTTCATATGCATATAATCACATTGAACATAATTCAGAATGGCTGGAAGCTGCGAAAAGTACTCTTGATTTTATTGAAGCACATTGTTTCGATACAGATGGGCGTATGTTTTTTGAAGTGACTGAAACGGGTTTGCCTATTCGTAAACGTCGCTATGTTTTCTCTGAAACATTTGCTGCCATTGCGATGTCGGAATATGCTATCGCATCGGGCGATCATAATTACGCTGTTAAAGCCTTGAAACTGTTCAATGATATTCGGCGCTTTCTTTCTACTCCTGGAATTCTGGAACCGAAATATTGTGAACGCGTACAGATGAAAGGACACTCTATTATTATGATTCTTATTAATGTAGCTTCACGTATTCGTGCTGCTATTAATGATCCGGTTCTTGATCAACAAATAGAGGAATCCATAGCCATTTTGCGTAAAGACTTCATGCATCCGGAGTTTAAAGCTTTGCTTGAAACAGTAGGTCCCAATGGAGAATTTATTGATACAAATGCTACTCGTACCATTAATCCTGGGCATTGTATCGAGACTTCGTGGTTTATTCTTGAAGAAGCTAAGAGTCGTAATTGGGATAAAGAGATGGTTGATACAGCGCTTACGATTCTTGATTGGTCCTGGGAATGGGGTTGGGATAAGGAATTTGGAGGTATTATAAACTTCCGTGACTGTCGAAACCTGCCTTCGCAAGATTACGCACATGATATGAAGTTCTGGTGGCCACAGACAGAAGCCATTATTGCAACATTATATGCATATCAAGCTACTAAAGATGAAAAATATTTGGCTATGCATAAACAAATCAGTGATTGGACTTATGCCCATTTCCCTGATCCGGAATTTGGTGAATGGTACGGTTATCTTCATCGTGACGGAACAATTTCTCAGCCTGCAAAAGGAAATTTGTTTAAGGGACCATTCCACATCCCTAGAATGATGACGAAAGGCTATGCACTTTGTCAGGAATTGCTGTCAGAAAAATAATCTCTTATTTATATCATGAAAAACTCAAAAATTTATCCTTGGATAGTGGTTGCCCTCCTATGGGGGGTAGCCCTACTCAATTATATGGACCGACAAATGCTTAGCACGATGAAAGATGCTATGCAAGTAGATATTGTAGAACTTCAGTCGGCAACTAATTTTGGCCGTTTAATGGCCGTTTTCCTTTGGATTTATGGTCTTATGAGCCCAATTTCTGGTATGATTGCCGATAGGCTGAATCGTAAATGGTTGATTGTTGGCAGTCTTTTTGTTTGGTCTTTTGTGACCTATTTAATGGGAGTTGCAGAAACATTTAATCAAGTCTTTTGGTTACGTGCATTGATGGGAGTGAGCGAAGCTCTTTATATTCCGGCCGGCCTTTCTTTAATTGCTGATTATCATGGTGAAAAATCACGTTCTTTGGCGGTTGGTATTCACATGACCGGACTTTATACCGGACAGGCTATTGGTGGCTTTGGCGCTACGGTTGCGGCTGCTTTCTCTTGGCATACTACTTTTCATTGGTTTGGTATTATTGGTATTGCATATGCCTTTGTTCTGGTATTATTTTTAAGAGATAAAAAAGAGTATGTTAAAGTAGAACGTCCGGAACCTTCATCCAAGAATGGCGAGAAAGCAGGTTTGTTTAAAGGCTTATCATTACTATTCAGTAATATAGCTTTCTGGGTTATATTGCTTTATTTTGCGGCTCCTAGTTTGCCGGGATGGGCTACTAAAAATTGGCTTCCAACTTTGTTTGCTGAAAACCTTGATATTCCAATGTCACAGGCAGGACCTATGTCGACTATAACAATTGCACTATCTTCATTTATTGGTGTAATTTTAGGTGGTACTCTTTCTGATAAATGGGTACAAAAAAATATTCGTGGGCGTGTATATACCGGTGCAATTGGTTTGGGATTGACGATTCCCTCTTTGTTATTATTGGGATTTGGGCATAGTTTTGTTGCTGTTGTTGGGGCTGGGTTGCTATTCGGCATCGGCTATGGTATTTTTGATGCTAATAATATGCCTATTCTTTGTCAGTTCGTTTCTTCTAAATATCGTGCAACAGCATATGGCATCATGAATATGACAGGAGTATTTGCAGGAGCATTTATCACAGATTTGCTGGGTAAGTGGACCGATGGTGGAAATTTAGGTTTAGGTTTTGCCATGTTGGCTATCATTGTATTTATAGCACTGGCAGTACAACTCTACTTCCTGCGTCCGAAAACAGATAATATGGAATAAAAATAAAAGGAAATGATTGTATCTAATTTACAGAACAGCCAAAGGGTAGAAGGACTTCACCCACTGTTTAAAACTCTGTTTGATTACGTAAAAACACATGATTTACTTCATGCTGAATTAGGACGAATTGAGATAGATGGTGATAACTTATTTATTAATAATGTGAATCCTGAGTGTGTTACACGCGATAAACAAGTTTTGGAGTTACATCGCGATTACATTGATGTACATATTTTGTTGGAAGGAACAGAGACTATAGGCTGGAAAGCTATTGAAGATCTAAAGAGTGAAATGAAACCTTATGCGGCAGAAGGGGATTGTGCTCTTTACTCTGATGTACCTACTACATTCGTTGATTTGCTCCCGGGACAATTCATGATTGTATATCCGGAGGATCCCCATGCTCCCCTTATCGGACAAGGTAAGATTCGTAAACTTATAGCAAAAGTTAAATTGTAGTTTGTTAAACGCATAATAAAAAAACGTCTAGATTGTTAATATTAATAATCCAGGCGTTTTTTATTATAGAGCTGTTATGTAAATTTCTATCATCATTGATTTGATAGATGTTTATTTTTTCTATGCAAATGGGAGAGGAGAGAGTTTCTTATTATAAGATTCTCTCTCCTCTAATTTATATATTGCTTATAATCAGTGTTATTATGTTTTATATAAGGTAAATGTCTTTTTTAGAGAGAATTACTATTATGATACTGTCTTTTAATAGACTAAATATATGCATTATGTATTTGTATCTAATTTATAAATGTGATTATAAATGGTTGATTAATAGTAATATAATGTTTCTCCCTATTTAATGCTTTGAGAGTAATAATGTGCTGGGGTTCCGATAGAACTTAGCAAACAGTTTTAAAAACACATATAAACATCTTTATTATTAACTCAAAAAGCAATACTTATGAAGAAAACCATCTTCTTGATTTTGTGCTTGTTATGTTCCATCGGAGCCATGGCACAAAAGAAATCAATCACAGGTGTGGTTACAGATGCTATCGGTGAATCAGTCATCGGAGCAAGTGTTGTCGAGGTCGGTACCACCAATGGTGTTCTAACCGATATCAGCGGCAAGTTTACGTTAATGGTCAATCCCAACGGAAAGATCAAGGTTTCTTATGTTGGTTATCAGTCTCAAGTAATCGATGTAAAGGGCAGAAATTCTTTTAATATTAAGTTGAAGGAAGACTCTGAAATGCTGGATGAAGTAGTTGTTACCGGTTATGGCGGTAAACAGCTACGTACGAAGGTTACGAACTCTATTTCAAAAGTAAAAGAAGAATCGTTAAAAGTCGGTTTATTCTCTAATCCTGCACAGGCATTATCTGGAGCTGTTGCAGGTTTGAAGGTAACACAAGCTTCAGGTAGTCCGGGAGCAACTCCAACAATTGTATTGCGTGGTGGTACCAATCTTGACGGAACAGGATCTCCGTTGGTTATGATTGATGGTCAGCTTCGTGATGGTTTGAATGATATTAATCCTGAGGATATTGAATCGATGGAAGTCTTAAAGGATGCAGGTGCTACCGCTTTGTATGGTGCACGTGCCAGTAATGGTGTTATATTGGTCACAACTAAAAATGGTAAAGCGGGTCATCGTGAAATAAACTTTAAAGCAAAATTAGGTCTTAACTATGTGAATAATCCATATGAATTCTTGGGAGGTGAGGATTATATCAACGTTTTGCGTACTACCTATGCTAAATCTGGCTATAAATGTTCTGATGGTGAATACGTGTCAATTGCTCCATTGGCTAATCTAACAGGTGCCTCTCCTTTTGGTACAGGGAATGTATTAGGTAAATCTGCTTGGAATATTATGGGAAAAACAGCAGATAATGCTTACTTGCTGCAGAAAGGCTGGAAGGAAATGGTTGATCCATTGGATCCTTCAAATATGATTATTTACAAAGATATTAATCCTGCCGATTATAATTTAAATAATCCTTCTTTCTCACAAGATTATAACATTAATATGTCAGGAGGGAATGATCGGGGGAGTTATTATGCTGGTCTGGGGTATAACCGTCAGGAAGGTCTTCCAATCAGTACCTTCTATGAACGTTATAGTTTTGTATTAAATGCTAACTATAAAATAACAGATTGGCTGACAAGCACTTCCAATTTCAACTATAATCGCGCCAACTGGAAAAACATGCCGGGATCAAATGGGAGTGAAGGAAACTATTTTGGTCGTATCATGTCAACCCCTCCTACGGCTCGTTTTGAAGACGAAGATGGAAATCCGACTTTAGGTCCTAATGTTGCTGATGGAAATCAGGCTTTTCAACCTGAAAAATGGCAAAACTTTAATCAAACAGATAAATTTACTATGATTCAAGGATTTCAGATTGATATCATGAAAGGGTTGTTTATCAAAGGTACAGCAAACTGGTATTATTCAGAAGGCTTATATGAATCTTTCACTAAAGATTATATGGATAATATGCTGACTGAACACTACACTAAAACTCGTGAAAGTACTGCCAAGTTTGAACGTAACTTTGCGCAAACGTATAATGCAGTCCTGAACTTTACTCATACTTTTGCCAGAGATCATAATGTTAATTTAATGTTAGGTATGGAATATTATGATAACTACAAACGTGGATTTGAAGCAAAAGGAAGTGGTGCACCGACAGACGATTTCCCTGATCTGAGTTTAACAGATAAAGGAGAGGGAAAACGTACTATTAATTCCTGGCATGAACAATATCGTATTCTTTCATATTTCGGCCGTCTAAATTATGACTATAAGAGTAAATATCTTCTATCCGCAGTATTCCGTCAAGACGGTTATTCTTCTCTATTAGGTGATAACCGTTGGGGATTTTTCCCAGGTGTATCTGCCGGTTGGATTTTCGGTCAGGAGAATTTTATAAAAGATGCCATTCCGTTCTTGTCATTTGGTAAACTGCGTGCTAGTTATGGCGTTAATGGTAATGCTTCAGGCATTGGTGCCTACACTTTACAAGGTTCTTATAATACAGCAGTATATAATGGAAATACAGGTTTTCTAATTGGAACTTTACCTAATCCGGGATTGAGATGGGAAAAAACAAAAACAGCTGAAGTTGGTATGGATCTGAGTTTCTTTGAAAACCGTTTGAATGCAAACTTTACCTATTATAATCGTTTGACATCTGATAAGTATGCAGATTTCAGTTTACCATCAACAACCGGTTTTTCCTCTATCAAAAATAACAATGGTAAATTCCGAAATAGTGGTATTGAAATTGAACTATCTGGAAAAATCCTGAAAACAAAAGATTGGAGTTGGGAAGCATCCGCAAATATCTCATTTAATAAGAATAAAGTAGTTGCATTACCAGAAAACGGTCTGGAACTCAATCGTCAAGGTGGACAACAAATCTATACAGGAGAAAAGTTCACTAATGAAAAAGGTGAAATAGAGTACGCAAAAAAATGGGTTGGCGGCTATCAGGAAGGAAAAGAGCCGGGAGTAATGGTCGTTTATAAATCAGAAGGAATTTATCGTAGTTGGGATGAGATTCCCGGGGACTTGGTTATTACCTCCGGTAATTATTTTGGTAAAAAAATGTATGGTCCTGAAGCATGGAAAAAACTAACCAAAGAACAACAAAAAAGTGCTTTGCCTATTATGCCGGGTGACATGAAATGGAAAGATATTAATGAAGATGGAATCATTGACTCTTATGATCAAGTCGTAGCAGGTAATACAACTCCCCACTGGATCGGTGGCTTCAACACTACTTTACGCTGGAAAAATTTCCAACTTTATGGTCGTTTTGACTTTGCTTTGGACTATTGGATCTATGACCACACTTTACCTGAGATATTCTTAGCTTGTGCTCAAGGTACTTATAATACAACTAAAGAGGTATTCAATACTTGGTCAGAAGAGAATCCCAATGCAAAATATCCCCGTTATGCATATGCAGACGTCTTAACGAATGCTAATTATGCACGAAATTCAACTATGTTTGCTTACAAGGGAAACTATTTAGCTATCAGGGAAATTTCTTTGAGTTATTCACTTCCTAAAGCATGGGCAAACAAAGCATATTGCCAAAAAGTAGATGTGTCAATCACCGGTCAAAATCTGGGATATATAACTTCTGCCAATGTAGCAACACCTGAGGTTTCTAATGCGGGTTCAGGCTATGCATTGCCGAGAACTCTCTTATTTGGACTTAATGTAACATTTTAAGCAATTAATTACTAAATAGAATAAATATGAAAAGAATAAAATCTACAATATTATATAGCCTACTGGCAGCTTCTTCCGGAGTACTTTGTACTTCTTGTGCCGATAAATTAGATCTTTCCCCGATTGATTATTATGGGAGTGGTTCATATTGGAAAACAGAAGCACACGTAATAGGATATATGGATGGTATACATAAGCATTTACGTGATGCGGCCTTTCAGCATACTTTTATTTGGGGAGAAGCCCGTGGTGGTGCTTTAATAAGTTCCGGTACTAGTGCCGATGGCATGGGTATGTTATATGGTGACATAAAATTACAGAATTTTGACGAAGACCATACTGGAGGCATTAATAAATTTGGTGATATTTTTGGGCGGTTGACTAATATAAACCTCTTTATCGCCAGAGTAACGGATGCCACCTATATGGACGATACCAAAAAAGGATATTACCTTGGACAAGCTTATGGTTTAAGAGCCTTTTACTATTTCGACTTGTATCGTACTTATGGTGGTGTACCTTTACGTCTTTCTGCAGATGTAGTAGAAGGAGTTATTGACCCAAATAAACTATATATGGCGCGTGCTACTCCCAAAGAAGTCATGGATCAAATAAAAAAAGACTTGGATAAATCCATGGAGTATTTTGGTGATAATAACTCATTTGATCCAAATAATCGTGGAAATAAAAAGGGATATTGGTCCAAAGCCGCTACTGAGTGTTTGATGGGTGAGGTTTATCTTTGGATTTCCAAGGTATCTACTGGAGATGATTCTGCGAATGAATCGAATCTGGAAATAGCAAAAACACATTTGCAAAACGTCTTGAGCAATTATGGACTGAAAATGTTAGATGACTTTTCATCAGTATTTGATGCCAAAAATGGAAAAGGAAATTCTGAAATCATATTTGCAGTTAGATATGCAGAAGGTGAGGCCACTAATAACAATAATTTGTTCACCTATGCAATGGCTACTGGAAGTACTAAAGATAATTATTTAGCTAATGGTGAAAAATTTCTTGATGCATTGAATATTGCCAATACAGGTAGTCAGCAGTTGGAATATAAACATGAAATTTATAATAGTTTTGATGTAACAGATACGCGGCGCGAAGCTACATTTATTGCTTCATATAATAAAAATGTTGAGACAAATGAGCTAACCTTAAGAGGAACGCATGTTCGTAAAAACATTGGTTATGTGAATGCTCAGGGAAGCCGTATCTATTGTGGTGATTATATTATTTATCGCTTGCCACTTGTCTATTTAATGCTTGCCGAAATTGAGAATATGCAAGGAGGAAATGTTGCTCAATATATTAATATTGTTCGTAAACGTGCTTATGGCACTAATTGGAATGAGGCAATATACGGATATAAAAACTCTGATTATACAATAAATGAATTAGCGATTCTTCATGAAAAAGATAAAGAGTTCATCCAAGAGGGACAGCGTTGGTGGGATATTCGTCGTATGACATTGACTAAAGGAGGAAAACATCTCGTTTTTTGTAAAGAGGGAAGCATTGGAACAGATACGCCTACTTTAGATGAAACAACTGAGGCTCATAAAGTGCTTTGGCCGGTTGACAAAACCTTATTGGGCAATGATCCTTTGATTTATCAAACTCCGGGGTATGCTACTTATAAAAAACAAGAATAGGTATTATTAAATACGATTAATCTTAATTGCTAACATGCCGTGTACTTTGTTTAGTATACGGCATGTCTTTTGTCCCTTCATTAAGACGAGGCAGAGCTCGATAACTATCTATCTGCATAAAGGTAGATCCCATTTATCCGTCCTCTGATTTGAATAATGACAAACTGAAACAGGCGAAATATCCCACTTTGGTGGAGTATTACAGTAAATTGTATCATAGATAAAGAATCGCCATGTACCGAACAGTATACATGGTGATATGAGAGGGCGGATAACAAAATTCTTTTCTTCCTGTTTTTGTTTTCCGTCTCCTCAATTAAAATTGATTGTTTATTTAGGTTTCAATTACTACACTTCATCTTTCTTCCAATAATTCTCTCAACCATGGTACAACCAGTTCTGATTTAAAATAATGATTGGGACCATCTACATTTACCATTCGAAAATATTCATTACGATCCAGTCCTTCAGGTAAGTGTTTTACATTTTTTCGTGTATTTGGATCTGCGAATTTCTTATAATGATATACTTTCACGTTATCGGGAGCGCCTGCTATAGCATACGCTTTTCTCACAAGATTCAAGTCTCTATCTAATCCCCCTTCAGTCAGTATGATAGGACGGGGTGCCAAAGCTGCTACAATGTCTGGAAAATTGAAATTTTTCCAAAAATCAGGTATTAAATGACGTATGGAATTAGGGAATGGACGGCGTCCGTTTTTATCAGGCATAGTTATCACTTCCGCCCGTTCTTGAGTTTGACATAAGAAATCATTGTAAATAAAAGCATAAATTGAAGTATCAAGCGTACCCAATACCATCATAGGTTCGGTTCCCAAAGAAAATCCACTTACTACAATGCGATCTTTACGAATATGATCCTGGGTCTTCATCCAGTTTAAAACCTGCATATCCAAATATGAAGCGTATCCCAAATAGCTCCATCCCAATTCTAAAAGATGGCGAGATACAACATCGTAATCATAATTAGAGCCCAAAGTATATCTCTCCAGGTCTGAGGCTTCTCCGGCAGCCGGGTTATCTACTGCTACCGCTATATACCCTTCTTTTACAAAGTTGAGGGCTTGGGTCAGTTTCGGATCTTTGTACCGGTCGTCCAATTGGGGAGTTATCCCCGGTTCACCTGCAAGTCCCTCCTTATTTCCTCCGGAACCGGGAATACATAAAATGGCAGGTACGGGTTTATTTATATTATCAGGTATTAAAACAAGAAAAGTAGAAACGCATTCAGGAAACGGATAAAATTCCCATTTTTCTAATCGATAACCTTCCCGCTGTTCTCTTTTTATACAAACAGGAGCAGGAGAATTTTTTATTTGAGGAAATTTCATTATTTCTTCCATCGCATGGCGAAGTCCTTTTTGCCATTTTCGAAATTTTTTGGGAGAGAAGTCATCATGAAAAGCATAACGTGGCTTAGTATTTCTGAGCATAGCGTGCACTACACCATAAGAACTTAAGAATCGCCCGTCCTCACGTGCAGACGTGATTAAATTATGATCCTTAGGGGACCAGCCATCGGACTGAGCATATAGGCTGCCATAAAAAAACAGTGATATTCCAATTGTTAAAAAAATATTTTTCATGTGATTTAAATTTTATAGGTTTTACAAATATAGTTTTATTTTTTGATATACTCCTTTTAATTGTTGAAATATACAATTGGACATATAGTAAGTGACAGTATAAGATATGATGCAAAAAGATAATATTTTATTTGTTTGAGAATCCTATAATATTATCTCCTATCCTACAAATAGAAGATAATATGAATAAATTGAGGAATAATATACTGTATTGGCAAAAGTAATGTATATAAATTCATTACTGCTACCGGAAGACATTAACTGGCTAAAATCAGAATGTTAACTTTGTGTTTTCAAGAAGTTAACTTCGTACAGATACGAAATTAATTTCTTGAAAACAAGTTGTTAGTTCTCTGTCAACAGACGGTCTAAATCACTGCTAAGAGTGTGAAAATAATCTTTTATATGTTCTATTTGGCAATGAAATTAAGAAAAAAGAAATATGTGACTATGTTCTTTTTTTTGAAATGTCTCTATGCGAGAGTAAACCGTAAATCGGCAAAAACATTCTTTTTGATAGTAGAATAGTAATTTCACTTTCCTTCTGATTTGATAAAACGGTTCAGATTTTGTTTTTTCTATTCCGGTTCCGGTCATCCCTCTGATTAGCACGATGTAGAGACACCAAGAAATACAAAATGTCAGATTTGTACCAATATATCAAATTGATAAAAGGGGTATTCAAAAAACAGGCTGCTCCAATAGGCAGCCTTACTTTACGAGACTTACATCAACAGCTGATGTAAGTCTCTGTTTTTATGGATATTGATAGAGATTTGCATTTATAGGTTTAGAGTGATTTAAACCTTTTGAGGAGGGAAGCACTACTCTGATGTAGTCTGATACGGTGGGTCTTTTGACCACCGGAACAGCAATCCGAACGAATGCTAAACTCTATTTTTATGTTTACGATCAACATTAAAGGGAAAGCAAATCCCAAAGACTCGAAGATGGTCAAACTTGAAATGATTATCTTCAAAACAGGTTACGCACGAGTAACCAAAGTGCTTAATGTTTCCGGACCGGTTAAGGACTGGGATAATCAAGCCCAAGCCTTCAAGGGCAATGGCAGCACCCTTACCGCCAAGAACAAAATACTGTTCGAGCTCAAAAATCAATATCAAAAAGTCGCTGAGGACTGGGATTACGAGGGACGAGTCTGGGCGCCAGTTGAACTATCGCACTGCTTCGATGAAGTTCAAACCCGCAAAGAGGAAGTAAAATCACTCTCTATTCTTCAGATGATAGACTCTCTGATCGAGAAGTTCACCCACAAGGAACGTTATAAGAATGGGCGAATCATCACGAGTGTCAATAATGCCCGTTCTTATAAAGAGATTAAAAACTCACTATCTCGATTCACACAAGAAGTGTACAATCATTCATTCTCCTCTTACTATTTCAAAGAGATTAATGAATGTTTCCTGCTCGACTATACACTCTATATTCAGAAAGTCGGAATTGAAAATGGTAACAAAGGAGGTCTGACTCAGAAACTACGCCGTCTGCGAGCCACATGTCGTTATGCCGAAAAGCAAGGTATCTATGGTGTAGATATGAAAGTATTCGAGTGTTTGGGTGATAGTATTAAATGGGGACAGACGACCTCCAAAGCGACCTCCTATGTAGCTCTTGCCAAACTGGAGAATATCGACCGTAGTTTGTTTTCGAAGAAAGAGCAGCTACACCTCGATCTCTTTCTATTCAGTTACTATACCGGAGGCATGGCCAATGTGGATGTATGTTATTTGACTTGGGACTCTATAAAAGAAGATAAGATCATCTATGAGCGCATGAAGTTTCCTAAACAAGCCAAGCCACTTTTGATTGAAAAGGCCAAGAAGATCATCGAGAAGTATCGTGGTACTGGTTTCGAGAATTATATCTTTCCTGTCTTTACTCATAAGCACAAGACCGATATGCAACGTACAAAGCGAATCAGTAATCTTACGGTCAAAATGACTATAACACTTGCTAAGGCTTGTCGCTTGCTAAAAATAAAGGATAAGCTGACATGGTACTCTGCCCGTGCCAGCTTCATTACCCGAATGGTAGATCAGGGTTGCTCGCCATACGTTGTGGCCGAAATGGCAGGCAATAGTCCGATGGTGATTTACAAACACTATTATAAAAATACCAAGGTCGATGAAATGCTTAAAGAAATGAATTCAATTTTCGGTGAATAATGCTCCGTTTTATACTCTTTGCCTTGATATTTTGTAAAAACAGAGCCGTTTGAGGGTTGATTTTTTATCAATTATATCGATCGAAGTCCAAAACAAAAAACTGTTTTTTCAATCTCAATAAACTTTTTCTGTCGAGACTCCCTATTCATTTATATACCGGCATAAAGTCGGTGGAATACTAATCACTAAAAACATCTGTTATGAGTAAGAATGTATCGCAAGCCTTTGAGAAGCTACTGCTACACCTGTCACAAATTAAAAGAGAAAGAAATGGTCAGATAATCGTAGGCTCTCCAAATGAACGGAAGTTTCGTTATGTCCGGGATTGTCTGTGCAATTTCACCCAAACCGTAATGAAGCGAGATTTCAACATACTGACTTTTGATGATATTGACACGCAATTCCTTCAAAAGTATGTCAACCATTTGAATGGGCGCAATATAGAGAATAAACTGCAAAAACTTCGTCGAGTATTCCGAGAGGCTAATGCCGATACCTCAGTTTTTGATGGCGTGAAGATTCCGGTCAAGTTGGAAGGTGTGCCATTGTCAGTGGATCATACCGCGATTGAACGGATAGAATTTATGAGCCGGAACAAACTCACAGATAAAGAAGAATTATATATCGACTTGTTCCTGTTTGGCTATTATACCGGAGGCACGACAATTAATGAGATGGCATCACTTAAAACATCCTCCATTAAGAAGGGGTACTTGTATTGCAAGCGGAATGCATCTGAAAACATTGCCGTCATCCCTTTGTGCTCAGAAGTATTACATATCATCGACAAATATCAGTCGATGTGCTTTGACGATTGCCTGCTCCCAATCTTTACTCATAAACACAACTCTCCCGAACAACGACTCGGAAGAATCAAGCGTATCTCGGAGTTGACAAACCAGACATTGAGAAAGGTTTCAAAGATGCTTAAACTTGAAAATGTGATTACGATGGGAATGGCAAAATCCATATTTATTGAACACCTGCTATCAAATGAAGTGCCTTATGAAAAGGTCGCTCAGTATTTGGGTTGCTCAATCGAAACCGTACTCCGACACTCCGAAAAAATGCGTCAAAATTATGGTGAATAATATACATAAGATACGGACTAACTATACTGATTTTACTTACATAATAAAAGTGAGTAATTCGAGTAAAAACAACTCCCTTTCTTGTATATCTAAAAATGAGGGAAATGAAAAGAAATAGGGTGTCTCTCTAACAGACCCACCCCTTTTTCTTATATACACCTAATAACTATCAAGTTATTATAATACAGGTATTTGTATATTGAAACCATACAAGTTTCGCCATTTTTGTAATTTTCTTCTTTTCTACTTCTTTTCTAATCGATTTCAATGACTTTTTTGAAGCGAAAAAACTTCAAAGATCATTGTTATGTTTACGGTAAATATCAAAGGGAGAAGAGACCCTAAAAACATCCATTTTGTCAAACTCGAAATGGTGTTCTATAAGCGAGGTTATGCTCGCGTTACAAAAGTTATCAATATCACAGGGCCCTACTCGGAGTGGAGTCAAAAGTCACAGCTTTTCGTCGGAAAAGAATCTTTCGAAAAGAATAAGTTTCTTCAACAGCAAAAGCTCAAATACCTCAAAATTGGTGAGCGATGGGATGCCCAAGGTAAAGACTGGATTCCTGTGGAGTTATCTTATTACTACGATACTGACCCAAACTATCGAAACAAATACATCCCAATCTCAGATGTTATCGAAGAACTGGCAATAAAGTTCGACAATCAAGAGCGATATAAAAATGGTCGTGTACTCAAAAGCCTGTCTACATCACGAAAGTATCGCTACTTAAACACCTCGCTGCAACAGTTTACTCGAAGTAAGTATCATCGGGATTTTACAAAGTATCGGTTTCGAGACCTAACAGAGAAATTCCTTCAAGACTTTGTTGTCTGGGTTCAAATCAAAGCTGCTAAAAATGGAAATACTGGTGATGTCAGTGGTAAACTTAGAAAGTTGAAAGCAGTCTGCCTTTATGCTAAAGAGCAAGGAGTGTACAATGTGAATCTTAACGCCTTCGGTTCATTTAAAGAAAGACTGAAACTTCGCATTACTACACCTAAAGGAGTATCTCCAGGTGATGCAACAGATAGAATCTTTCGACCGAATGTTACTAACCAAGAAAGAGCAACTCTACCTTGATCTATTTTTGTTTAGTTACTATGCAGGAGGGATGTCTGCTATTGATGTTTGTTTACTTACCCGAGATCAAATCAAAGACGATCAGATTATCTATGAGCGTACAAAGTACGATAAACAGGCGCGAGTCATCATTATCGATAAAGCGGCAAAGATTATCGAATGTTATCGAAACGAAGCCTATATGAATTATATCTTCCCTACCATCAAGCGATGCAATCCTCCTCAGCAAAAACTTTACGGACGAGTTAAACGGATAAATGAGAAAGTGAATCAGACATTACAAAAGATTTGTGACCACTGCGGCATCAAATCACGAGTAACATGGGGAACCGCTCGCAGCAGCTACATCTCCAAGATGATTGACGAAGGTTTTCACCCACTCCAAGTCGCCGAACTCGCCGGCAACTCTCCGCAAATTATCTACCGATACTACTACACCATCTCCAATAAAGAGAAAATGAAACAGAAGATGAATGAGGTGTTTTGTTAATAGCAATAAATACTATCTGAACTATCAGTATAATACCTATAAATAATTTGCACCCCTGCGTATTGATGTTTTAAATAAAATGCTTATATTTGCCTGAGTATATATAAAAAGCAATTATTATTGCAAATAGTATCAATTATTCTGGTTATGGGCATTTCAATAAATAGAATTAAAGTAGTGCTTGCTGAAAATAAAAAAACAAATAAATGGTTGGCTGATGCACTGGGTAAAAATGCAGCAACTGTGTCTCGTTGGTGTACAAATGAAAGCCAACCTGCCGTTGAAACGTTTTACCAAATAGCAAAATTGCTCGACATAGATATAAGAGAGCTTTTTAATAAAACGAAATAGAATAATGGCTAGAGCAGATTTAATAGTAGACTTAGTGCGGTATGCGATCACGGGGAATAAGCCTATGATCAAAAAAGTTACTGAGGCAATTGTTTCTGAGGAAAGAAAGAAACAACATACGATTTTGGCTGATAAAATAGAGAATGAACTAAATAAGAATAGACCTATTGATAGTTCTAATACTGCAAACTTAAACACTAATGGCAAAGCAATAATAGACTATAGAGCTGAAAACCTAATCACAGAGATATTTCCAACGAAAAGATTATCAGACTTAATTCTGCCAACAGAAGTACAAGTATCGTCCAATCACTTTATTCAAGAACAATTTAGAGTTGACTTGTTACGTTCCTATGGACTTGAACCAAGGAGCCGAATTCTTCTCATTGGCCCTCCGGGCAATGGGAAAACATCATTGGCTGAAGCATATGCCGAAGCTTTGATGGTACCATTGTATATTGTCAAATACGACAGCCTTGTTGGGGCTTATTTGGGTGAAACAGCTTCAAGACTACGAAAACTAATGGATTATGTTAGCACAAGAAAATGCGTGCTCTTTTTTGATGAATTTGAAACATTAGGTAAAGAACGTGGTGACACCCATGAAACAGGAGAAATTAAACGTGTTGTTAGTTCTTTATTGTTGCAGATTGACAATCTTCCGAGTCATGTAATAGTCATTGGTGCTACAAATCATCCCGAGCTATTAGACAGAGCCGTGTGGAGAAGATTCCAAATTAAAATATTTCTACCAATTCCAACAAGGGTGAATATCGTTTCATGGCTAGATCAATTTCAGCACAAACACAAAATTCGATTTGAATATGCATCTGAAACAATAGCAAAAAAACTATTAGGGATAAATTATGCTGAATTAGAAGAATTTGGATTGTCAATATTGAGACAGTATGTATTATCATTGCCAGATTCAAATATGAAAGATATTGTATCGAATGAGCTGAAAAATAAAGCAAATAATATATCTGACTCGGACTCTCAAAAATAATATATTTTATGGCAAATAATTATCCCCTATTATTCTTCCCAGAACCTGTACCTCTTCCAAAAGTTCCCGGGAATCAGTTTCCACCTAAAACACCTCACTATCCTTCTCATGACAGGCAAAGAGAGAGATTGGCTCCATTGTTTGAGACATTGTGTAGATCATTCGAAGCGCAAAGAGCAACTATGCAAAGTACGCCAACAGGAGTTGATCCAGAACAAGTTTTGGTATTCGAAACGGTTGGTAGTGCTGAAAGCTTTCTTACAGCAATTAAGAATACTGATGGCTTGGAGTGGATGGGTGAGATTGAACTAGACGACATTCAACCTTCTGATGATTTTCATTATATAAATGGAGAAGAGGAAAAAGCACTTTCAGGGCGTTTGTTTTTAACAATGACTAATCAAAGGGCTATGACTGAAATGTTATCTCTTTGGGAGCAGTATTCTACTAATCCGAACATTCAATTTCAAAGAGGTTTAAATGGGTTTAAGTCGTTATTTAAGCAACTTAATACTATTCGTAGATGGAATGTACAAGATCGCTTAATTGAAACAAATGTCATTAAATATTGGAAACAAGACATAGAAGCAAATGAGCAAATCATTCGTTTTGAATTACAATTATGGTTTAGTTCATCTACAGAAAAAAGAAATGCCTCATTTAGTAGAGTATCTGAAATGATTGAATCATTAAATGGAAGATGCCTAGTTCACTCTGTTATTGAAGAAATATCTTATCATGGTATGTTAGTGGAATTACCATCAACTGCTATACAGGATATAATCAATACGCAAGATACTCAGTTGGTGAAATGCGATCAGGTAATGTTCTTTAGACCATCTGGACAAATAGCGATTGTTTCAGAGATTGAAGACGATAAGTTAATTAATGATGAATTGTTGAATGACGAACTACCAAGTGGTCAATCAGAAGCAGCTATTTTTGATGGACTTCCTGTTAATAACCATCAGAAACTGTCAAATAGAATCGTGGTTGATGATCCGGATGATTATAGTGATGGCTATATTGTTCAGCATAGAGTACATGGAACTGCAATGAGTTCTTTAATAATCCATGGTGATATCAATGACAATGAGAGGGCAATATCTACGCCATTATATATTAGACCTATTATGAAACCTGTAGCTGGGATGTCGAGTTCAATAGAGAAAGTCCCTAGCGATGTATTATTTGTTGATTTACTCCACAGAGCTGTTAAAAGAATATTCGAGGGCGACATAGATAGTGATCCTATTAATTCTATTAAACTCATAAATCTGTCTATTGGAGATAGCTCTTTACTGTTTTTTCACTCCATGAGTCCAGCTGCAAAATTATTAGATTGGCTTAGTTGGAAATATAATGTGCTATTTATAATTAGTGCAGGTAATCACGTTGATCCCCTTGAAATGTCAATTCTATACAAGGATTTCAGGTCATTAAGTGATCAACAAAAAGAAGATATTATTTACAATACTATTGCCAACGATAGGAGGAATAGAAGAATATTATCACCGTCAGAGAGTATAAATAGTATTACAGTGGGTTCAATAAGTGTAGATAATTCTCCAGCAAATCCTTACGAAAGGAGAATAAATCCGACTTTACATGTGTTGCCAAATGTTCACTCTTCTTTTGGTGGTGGCTATAGGAGATCCATAAAACCAGATTTTGTTTATTATGGTGGGAAACAATTTTTTGATGAACCTTTACGGGATTTGGCGCCAACACAGTTAAGATATTCTTGTCATTTTGGATCACCAGGAAATCAAGTTGCTGCTCCATCTGATGATTTAAGTAAAACATGGTTTGTTAGGGGAACGAGTAATGCTGCTGCTTTAATTACTCGTAGAGGCATCCAGATAACAGACACCTTAAAGGAACTATTTCAAGAAGATTATTTTTCACCACAGTATCGTCCATATTTACCGTTAATAATAAAGACTCTTCTTACGCATGGATGTTCTTGGGGTGAATTAGAAGTAAATCTTAAAAGAATTTTAAATGGTAAATATAACAATAATGATATAGAAAAGATTATCACTGATTGGATTGGATATGGAATTCCAGACACCAGTAAAGTTCAAGAATGTACCCAACAAAGAGTTACAATTCTTGGTTTTGGGGAGATAGGGCAAGACAAATCTCACTTATTTAAATTTCCTCTGCCTCCTTCACTTTCAGGTAGGCCAGAAAATAGAAAACTGACAATAACTTTGTCTTGGTTTACACCTATAGCATCTAATACGCAGAAATATAGAGTAGCAAATCTTTATTTTGAAACTGACAATAGCACTATTGGAGTAACTAGAGATGATGCACAATGGCAGAAGGTAAAAAAAGGCACTTTACAGCATGAAGTATTTGTAGGTCAGAATGCTGTCGCATTTGAAGATGACGAAAGCATTGCGATACGAGTTACATGTAAAAAAGATGCTAAAGCTTTTAGTTATTTAATACCATACTCTATTGCGGTAACGCTAGAAGTTGCAGAAGAGATAGATATCCCTATTTACCAAGAAGTCAGAGATAAGTTATTAACTCCAATTATTGTTGAGCAAAGTTCTTTGTTTTAATTCGTTTTTTGCATATAATATATATCAGTATGGTTTATGTAGGCTGTCATGATGTGATTGTGATTGATTTTTCCTCTGTAAACAGTGATTTCGCAGAAATCCCCTAAAAAGAGCTGTAAAATCAAAACAGACTGTATATCTTTGCTTCCGAAAAAAACTATTATAAATCAAGTTCGTGTAGGGTTACACGGTGGATTCAGTGTTTTATCCTCAAATAGCTATTGATATACAGTCTGTTGTCAAAGAGTTAGGGCTACCATAGTGAGATACTTTTATCATTTTACTAATGAACATTTATCTACTACATATCCTCTAATGATAAACAGACTGTATTTATTTGGTATTTAGCCAAAACTTTATTCTCTAAGTGCTCCACTTTCTTTTGGAAAAGTTCTGGCTTGAAATTCTTTTTTTGACGTTTGACTTCTGCTACAATTGCATTTTTGTTATCTAAATAAATAGCTACAATGTCAATTTCGTTTTGATTGCCTTTGGGCTCCCACCACGAACCAATAAGACGGAATTCATAACTTTCAGCATATTTTTGCTTAAAATACTGTTCCAGGATTTTTCCTGAATATGTCGGATAGTCAGCTTTTATTAATTTTCGTAAGCCAACGAAATTTTTTATTTCAATGAGTGAACGATTTCTATCGAAATAATTAAACCAAAAATGAATAAAGTTATCGCATATTTCATATCTGACAGTTTGAGAACCCTCTTTAGAAAAGACAGGACGTTGGCGTACTACTATGTTATAGTCTTCAATTAATCGCTTTAGATAGCCGCCCAGACTCTTTTCGCCAAGTAGTGCTTCTATTTCCGTCTGAGTATTATACCCGCCAGAGATGGCGCTCAGGATTGAGAAGTAAGTACCGTAATTCTTGCCGAATTCCTCTATTAATAAATTTTTTCCTTCATCTGTAAAGGGGGAGTTGTCTCTGACCATGAAATCGATCATTTCATCAACGGTTAACACTCTGTTATCACAAAATAATTCGACGTATTTAGGAACTCCACCAGAAAATGAGTATAGTGCCAATAAATCATCATTTGTATATTGGGGATGATAGTCTTTCATGATCTTCTTTAATACATTCAGACTGAAAGCAGAAAGTTTTATAATGTTGTCAGCACGGCCAAAAAGCGGCTCCTTTTCATTATGAAAAATCTTTTCCATTAACGAATAAATAGAGCCACTCACAACGAAATTCATGTGGGTTTTTTGTCTATACTGATCCCAGATATCTTGTATATCACTATAAATTGACTTATTGATATTGTAGAATTCTTGGAACTCATCTATAACCAAATTGAATGATTGTCTGGTAGCAGTTTCCATAATATACCGAAAGAGGGATTTGAAAGTCGATATTTCTTCTGGTACATAAATATCAAGTGCCTGGGAAACTAAGGTTATGAATTCCCGACATAGAGATGCTTCATTTTTTCTCCCCACAAACAAATAGATAGTAGGAGTTTTTTCAAAGGCTCTCATAATAAGACTTGTCTTACCTATCCTTCTTCTTCCGGTAACTACTGTCAGACGAGAGTTCTCTCCAAAAGATAATTCTTGTATCCTTTGTAATTCAGCTAATTCATTCTCTCTATTGTAAAACTTCATATTCTTTGTTTATTTAGTCCTTACTTTGTAACGGGCGTTACTGTAACCGCGGTTACAAAGATAACTCTATTTCTATTATTTCAAGTACAATGTTTCATAAGATTCCTCTGACGCTTTGTATAATAATGTTAATAGCTGATTGTGTTCTTTTCGATATGCCAATTTATATATGTCAACTATTTTAAACTAACATCTTGTCTATTATGATATAAGTTAATTATGAAGATTATATTTATAATATAACCCTATTTGTTTGTCATTTATACCCTTATGCTACCGCTAATATTTATAAATAATGGGTCTATTTTTTTCTTTTTTATAATTATGTGAATTATTTAAATTGCTGTATGTTAGCTGTTTATTAAATGTGCTTATTATTCCATTTCTCCACATTTGGGTTACCGTCCCGATAGAACTTAGCAAAAATTTTTCAAAACACATATAAACATCTTTATTATTAACTCAAAAAGCAATACTTATGAAGAAAACCATCTTCTTGATTTTGTGCTTGTTATGTTCCATCGGAGCCATGGCACAAAAGAAATCAATCACAGGTGTGGTTACGGATGCTAGCGGTGAAACAGTCATCGGAGCAAGTGTTGTCGAGGTAGGTACCACCAATGGTGTAATAACTAACCTTGACGGCAAGTTTACGTTAATGGTCGATCCCAATGGAAAGATCAAAGTATCTTATGTTGGTTATCAGCCTCAAGTAATTGACATAAAAGGCAAAAATTCTTTTAATATTAAGTTGAAAGAAGACTCTGAAATGCTGGATGAAGTGGTTGTTACCGGTTATGGTGGCAAACAGCTACGTACGAAGGTTACGAACTCTATCGCAAAGGTAAAAGATGATGTTCTACAAAAAGGACTTTTTTCTAATCCGGCACAAGCTTTGTCTGGAGCTGTATCCGGTGTACGTGTTCTTCAAACATCGGGTGACCCAGGAGCGACTCCTACTATAATTTTGCGTGGTGGGACCGATTATAATGGGACAGGGTCTCCCTTGGTATTAGTTGATGGACAAGTTCGTGGTAGCTTGAGTGATATCAATCCTGAAGATATTGAATCAATGGAGGTTCTAAAGGATGCTGGTGCTACTGCTATCTATGGTGCTCGTGCTAATAATGGTGTGATCTTAGTTACTACTAAACGCGGTAAAGAAGGAAAAGGCGAAGTTAGTGTAAAAGCTAAAGTCGGTATCAACTATTATAATAGTCCATATGAATTCATGAATGCAGGTGACTATATTTACTGGATGCGTACAGCCTATCAGCGTTCTGGACAAATTTATAAAGACTCTAAAGGCAATTGGGTTGGTACTGCGGATATGAATAGCTTAAATAATGCAACTCCATACGGTACAGGTAATCTTTATTTTGATCCTAGCACTGGGGCCGTGCTTGATGGAAACAAAGACGTACGCGCTGTATGGAGTACGATGAAGTATACTGATGATTTGGCTTTTTTATTGAAACAAGGTTGGCAAACTATGACAGATCCTGTATATGGCGATCAGTTAATATACAAAAATACAGATCCTGCATCATTCAATCTAAATACCCCTTCTCTTTCTCAGGACTATAACATCAGTATTTCTGGTGGTAATGATAAAGGAAACTACTATGCTGGCATCGGATACAACAGTACAGATGGTACAGCTACCGGTAACTGGTATAAACGCTTAACTTTTACATTCAATGCTGATTATAAAATTAAGTCTTGGCTCACATCTAATTCTTCATTCAATTTTGCAGATGCTACTTGGTATGGACTCTCTCCGGGTTCCAGAGGTGAAGTGGAATATTTCAACCGAATGCTTTCATTGCCTCCTTCTTTCCGTGGGTATAATGCTGATGGCGAAATGTTATTGGGACCTAATTCCTCAGATGGAAATCAAGCATTTAATCTAAGTAAATTTAAGCGTGATAACAATACCGACAAATTTACCATGGTACAATCTTTCGATATAAAATTGATGAAAGGATTGAATTTAAAGCTAACGGCAAACTGGTATTTTGATGAAGCTAAATATGAAGCTTTCAATCAAGACTATCTGTCAAGTCCCAATAATATGAACACATCCCGTTCTACTTCAGCTGAATACGATCGAACATTAAATCAGACTTATAACGCCGTTTTAAATTATGATTACCAGATTACAAAAGATCATTATCTGGCTGCCATGTTAGGTTTCGAATATTATGATGCTTATCAAAAAGGATTTAATGCTTCTGGTTCCGGAGCCCCAACCGATGATTTCGGTGATCTCCAATTTACAAGTAATGAAGAAGGAAAACGTAATATCGATTCATGGCACAGTCGCCAACGCATCATGTCTTTCTTTGGACGTATAAATTATGACTTCCAAAGTAAGTACTTAGTATCACTGGTATTAAGAAAAGATGGATATTCTAAATTAGCAAAAGATAATCGTTGGGGAGTGTTCCTGGGTATTTCTGCAGGATGGGTTTTCGGAAAAGAGAAGTTTATGGAGTCTCTTCAGCAAGTGGTTTCTTTCGCTAAATTGCGTGCAAGTTACGGCTTAAATGGGAATGTAAATAAGGATTGGGTAGGCAACTATACCGTTCAAGGTTCTTATGGCAGCAACAAATATAATGGTAATACAGGATATTTATTGGGTTCTCTTCCTATTCCTTATTTACAGTGGGAAAGGTCACAGACTTTTGAAGTAGGTATGGACTTAAGCTTTCTGGCAAACAAAATTAATGCTAACATGACATATTACAATCGTAAGACAGACGATAAATATGCCACTATTCCTTTGCCATCTTCATCTGGAGTTTCTGGTATAACCTCAAATAATGGAAAATTCCAAAATCAAGGTCTTGAACTGGAATTTGGATTTAAAGTTCTTGAAAAGCGGGATTGGAAATGGGACATCAACTTCAATGCGGCCTATAATATAAATAAAATCCTAGAACTGCCATATAATGGACTCGAGAGAAATCGTCAGAATGCGATGGAAGTATATACAGGCCGTAAATTAGATGATGGAAGTTACGAGAAGATGTGGGTTGGAGGATATCAGGAAGGACAACGTCCTGGCGATATTTACGCATATAAAGCAGAAGGGCTATATAGAAGTGAATCAGAAATTCCTGGTAATTTGATTGATAAGTCTGTAGGAAATAATAGTTCTAACAATAAAGTCTTATATGGTCCGGAAGCATGGGCTAAATTAACCGATCAAGAAAAAAGTAAAGGTCTCCCTATTCAACCGGGTGATGTAAAATGGAAAGATGTAAATGGTGATGGAGTGATTGATGTATATGACCAAGTGAAAGTCGGCAATACAACCCCTAAATGGACGGGTGGTTTCAATACAACTGTATCTTGGAAAGATTTGACATTATCAGCACGTTTTGATTATGCTTTAGGTTTTACAGTTATTGACTGGAGAACTCCTTGGATTATGGGTAACATGCAAGGAACTTACAATACGATTTCAGATACCAAAGACACATGGTCCCCTGAAAATCCAAATGCACAATATCCCACTTACACATGGGCTGATCAGCTAGGAAAACGTAATTATGCACGTAGTAGCTCTATGTTTACATTCAATGGTAATTACTTAGCTCTCCGTGAACTTAGCTTAGCATATAGACTACCTTCACAGTTGGTTAAGAAGGCAGGAATGAGTGATGTTTCCTTCTCTATTACCGGACAAAATCTTGGTTATTTGACAGAAGCTGAACATATATATTCTCCGGAAAATAGTAGCAATAATGGGGGATATCCATTACCACGGACTATTATTTTTGGAGTTAATGTTTCCTTTTAAAAAATTAACATCGTAATAAATATGAAAAAGATAACATCTATTTTATTATTTTTATCTGCGTTACTGTATGTATCATGTGACGCTCTGGACCTTTCGCCGGAAGATTACTATGGTAGTGGTAACTTTTGGACTAAAGAAGCCCAAGTTGAGGGATATATGAATGGTTTGCACAATAATCTGCGGAGTTCCTATACCATGTTCTATGTACTTGGGGAAGCTCGTGGCGGAACATCTCGCTATGGTACATCATCATTAGGTACATCTATGACCTATAGTGATCCTATTAAAAACAATATGCTGACTAAAGATAACACTGGTATTAGCAATTGGTATGATCTATATGGCAGGATTATGCAATTAAACCACTTTATATCAGAGGTTTCTAATGGATGTTCTTTCTTAAGTGAAAGTAAAAGGGGATTTTATTTAGGTCAAGCACATGGTTTAAGAGCACTGTATTATTTTATGTTATATAGAACTTATGGTGGAGTGCCTTTGATTACTGATGTAAAAGTACTTGAAGGGGGAAAGATTTCAGCAGATGCTCTTTATACAGAACGTTCTACTCCAGAAACAATACTCAATTTCATTAAGAGTGACCTTGAAGCATCTGAATCTAATTTCGGAAGCAATTTTACCATAAATAGAGCAATGTGGACGAAATATGCAACTTTAATGTTGAAAGCAGAGGTTTACATGTGGTCAGCAAAAGTAACTACAGGTGATCATCAAGCAACAGGGAATAGTGATCTAACAATTGCTCAATCAGCTCTTCAACCTTTGATTAACCAATTTTCATTATTAAATGATTTTTCAGAGATTTTCTCTAAGAAAGCAAATGATGAAATTATTTTTGCTATTCATTTTAAGGATGGAGAAGCAACCAATTGGGCCGGTCCTTTTATTTATTATGGCAACATATTCGAAGGGCAACGTTATGGTCGTGATGGAAAATTGATGCAAGATACTTTGGATTTAAAAGGGACAGTAGGACAATTCCTTCATGAATATAAGAAGGCACTTTGGGATTCATATGATGATGAAGATATACGACGTGACGCTACATTCATGGATCATTATGCCAATGCAAAGAAAGAGGGATTTGGCATTGCTATGAAAAAGGGAATTGGTTCTATCAATTCTAATAATCAGCGGATATTTGATACAGATATTATTGTATATCGTTATGCTGATGTATTATTAATGATGGCAGAGATAGAAAATGGGCTAAATGGAAAATGTGCATCTTACATTAATGAAGTTCGTAAGCGTGCTTATGCTAAAGATTGGGATCCAAAGAGTTTTGCATACACTGATGGAAGTTACTCTGAAAATGAATTGGCTATCTTACATGAAAGAGACAAGGAGTTTGTTTGGGAAGGAAAACGTTGGTTTGATATAGTACGGATGCATGACGCAAGTGGAAAATCATTAGCTTTTTCTGCTGAAGCTAACTACCCTAATAATGAGACTCCCGATGAGAGAACTCCGTTAATCAAAGAAAGTGAAGCCTATAAATTGTTGTGGCCAATAGATGTCAATACGTTGAACAATGACCCCAAATTGGAACAAACTCCAGGCTATAAATAAGTAAAAGTTATTAATAATATTCAGGAATGTTTTCTGGATAATATAAATATAAGCCAACTGATGATAAGTCAGTTGGCTTTTTTATTGGAGGTGAATTATAATCATAGTTACATAACAACGATGACTATAAATGTGACATTATTATAATCTAACAACCATTTTAAATATTCTCTTTGGATATTTGTATAAAAATGTTAATAAAAAGATTGGATAGCTTGATATATTTCTCTCTTCATCTGTATTTTTTTTTCATACTTCATTAGATAGGGTTCTTTTATTGTTCTTATGTGTTTCTTATATTGATTTCCTCTCAATTTTAGGGGTTCTACTTTGTTGTTTTATACTATTATGATACCACTACTTTTTCATTAAAAACAGTATTCAATTTTTCCCTTTTTTACATGATTTTATTATTTGTAATTGTTTGTAAATGAGTTTATTGATATTATGTTGTGTTATCTTTCTTTCATTCTGTTTCGCCTACCGTCCCGATAGAACTTAGTAAACAGTTTTAAAAACACATATAAACATCTTTATTATTAACTCAAAAAGCAATACTTATGAAGAAAACCATCTTCTTGATTTTGTGCTTGTTATGTTCCATCGGAGCCATGGCACAAAAGAAATCAATCACAGGTGTGGTTACGGATGCTAGCGGTGAAACAGTCATCGGAGCAAGTGTTGTCGAGGTAGGTACCACCAATGGTGTAATAACTAACCTTGACGGCAAGTTTACGTTAATGGTCGATCCCAATGGAAAGATCAAAGTATCTTATGTTGGTTATCAGCCTCAAACGATCGATGTAAAGGGCAGAAATTCTTTTAATATTAAGTTGAAGGAAGATTCTGAAATGCTGGATGAAGTAGTCGTAACAGGTTATGGCGGTAAACAATTGCGTTCTAAAGTGACTAACTCCATTGCCAAAGTAAAAGAGGAAACTTTAAAACAAGGTATGTTTACTAATCCGGCTCAAGCTCTTTCTGGTGCTGTAGCAGGTTTGTCAGTAAGTCAGACTTCGGGTAATCCGGGTAGTGCTCCAACTTTAGTACTCCGTGGTGGTACGAACTTTGATGGTTCCGGTTCTCCACTGATCTTAATTGACGGTCAGGTACGCTCTTCGCTGAGTGATATTAATCCGGATGATATTGAATCGATGGAGGTGTTGAAAGATGCCGGTGCAACTGCTATTTACGGTGCACGTGCTAATGATGGTGTAGTACTTGTAACAACAAAACGTGGTAAGGCGGGTAGAGCAGAGGTAAATCTAAAAGCAAAGTTTGGCTTGAACTACTTCAAGGATTCTTATAACTTTATGAATGCCGGTGATTACCTTTATTGGATGCGTACTGCTTATATGAATGCGTACGTTGGAGACATGAAACACCCGGACGGTGCTAATGTGAAAGGATGGTCTTCTCTAAGCGGATTGACTACTGCAACTCCTTATGGAACAGGTAATTTATATTTTGATAAGGATGGTGTAACGCCATTAGACGGAAATAAAACAAGTTCTGCTATTTGGAGTCCGATGATCTATTCAGACAATCTATCTTTTCTGCTCAATCAAGGATGGCAGACTATGATTGACCCGGTATATGGAGATAAAATTATTTATAAAAACACAGACATTGCCGATTTTAATATAAACACACCTTCATTCTCTCAGGATTATAACTTAAGCGTAAGCGGTGGTAATGATAAAGGAAGTTATTATGCCGGCTTGGGCTACAATAAGAGTGAGGGTACAGCAGTAGGTAACTGGTATCAACGAATTACTTTTACTTTTAATGCTGATTATAAACTTAAGGAATGGTTAACTTCTAATTCAAGTTTCAATTTTGCAGATGCGACCTGGAACGGACTTCCTGCATCGCAAACAGCTGAGGCTAACTATTTCTCACGCTGTCTTTCATTACCTCCTACTTTCCGTGGTTATAATGCAGATGGAGATATGCTATTAGGACCGAACTCCGGTGATGGTAACCAACAATACAATTTTAAGCAATTCGTTCGTGATAATAATACGGATAAGTTTACGATGAATCAATCTTTCACAATTGATTTCATGAAAGGTCTCTCATTGAAATTAGGAGCCATTTGGTATTATTCCGAAGAAAAAACAGAAGCTTTTAATAAAGACTATTTGAGTTCTCCGGGTAACTTGATTACATCTCACGCCACCTCTGCTTCATATAGCCGTACTTTAGACCAAACATATAATGCCGTATTGAACTATAATTATCAGATCAATAAGGACAACTTCTTGGATGCAATGGTTGGTTTTGAATACTATGATTCATACGGCAAGGGATTCAGTGCTTCTGGTTCCGGAGCTCCCACCGATGATTTTATGGATTTGGAATACACCTCAAAAGAGGAAGGAATGCGTTCTATAGACTCTTCACACTCTCGTCAACGTATTATGTCATTCTTTGGACGTGTCAACTATGACTACCAATCTAAGTATCTGCTTTCTTTGGTTTTAAGACGTGACGGATATTCAAAACTCGCTAAAGAAAACCGTTGGGGAGTATTTCCGGGCGTATCAGCGGGTTGGGTGTTCAGCAAAGAAGAATTTATGGAAAACACAGCATCTATTCTTTCATTCGGTAAATTACGTGCCAGCTTTGGTTTAAATGGTAATGTAAACAAGAACTTTGTTGGAAATTATACAGTTCAGGGAGCTTATGGCAGTAATCGCTATAATGGTTCAACCGGTTTCTTGTTAAGCAGCATTCCTAACCCATATCTGATGTGGGAAAAATCAAGAACCTTTGAAATTGGTTTGGATATGGGTTTTCTGGAAAATCGCATCAATGCTAACTTGACATATTACAACCGTTTGACTAGTGATAAATATGCTAATATCACAGTACCGTCTACTTCAGGTGTAAGTTCTGTTACTTCAAACAATGGTGAGTTCCAGAATCAAGGATTTGAATTTGAATTAGGATTCCGGATCATTGATTCCAAAGACTGGAAGTGGAACTTGAACTGGAATGGTGCTTTGAACAAAAACAAGGTTGTTTCTTTGCCGGACAATGGACTTGAAAGAAATCGTCAAAGTGCTTATCAGGTTTATACTGGAAACGGAGATGAAAAAATGTGGGTTGGTGGATATCAGGAAGGTCAACGTCCGGGCGATCTATACATGTTTGTGGCAGAAGGACTTTATAAATCTCAAGACGAAATCCCGACTAACTTGATTGACTTGACAACAGGTAATAACGGTTCAAGTGGCCGTCCTCTTTATGGTGGAACAGAAGGTTACAATAAATTAACAGATTCTCAAAAAGCCAATGCCCTTCCGATTCAGCCGGGTGACGTGAAATGGAAAGATGTAAATGGTGATGGAGTTATTGATAATTATGACATGGTGAAAATTGGGAATACTGTTCCTAAATGGACAGGAGGTATCAATACTACTGTAAGCTGGAAGGACCTTACCTTGTCTGCACGTTTCGACTATGCATTGGGATTCACCGCAGTGGACTGGAAAACAATGTGGATCATGGCATGTGCTCAAGGTACTTATAATACCATTGAGGAGACCAAAAATACATGGACCCCAGAAAATCCGAATGCTAAATATCCAACTTATGTATGGGCCGATCAATTGGGTAAACGTAATTATTGCCGTAGCTCATCCATGTTTGCCTATAATGGAAACTACTTGGCATTGCGTGAACTCTCACTATCCTATAAATTACCATCTGTATGGGCGCAGAAGGCTAAATTGAGCAATGTGGAACTTTCTATTACAGGTCAGAACTTAGGCTATTTGACAGAAGCAAAACACCTATTCTCACCGGAAAAAGCAGATAATAATGGAGGATATCCATTACCTCGTACAGTGATTTTTGGTATTAATGTTTCTTTCTAAATATAAAAAGACAAATTATGAAAAAGATAATATATATCATTTCCTTATTTGTGTCGTCTGTGCTTTACACTTCATGCGATGCATTGGATCTCGCTCCGGAAGACTATTTCGGAAGCGGCAACTACTGGAATAATAAAGCCCAGGTGGAAGGGTTTATGAATGGCATGCACTCTCAATTGAGAGGTAACTATAATATGTTTTATTGTTTGGGAGAATTGCGCGGTGGTACACAGCGCGTTGGTAGTTCTTCACAAAACACCAGTTTGGACTATGCCATATTGCGTACCAATACTTTAAGCCAGGATAATCCGGGATTCAGCAACTGGTTTGGATTATATAGCCCGATTATGCAAATTAATCATTTCATTCAAAAAGTTGAGAATGAATGTGATTTTTTAAGTGAGGCAGACAGAAAAGCCTATTTAGGACAAGCATATGGTTTAAGAGCTCTTTATTATTTTATGCTTTATAAAACTTACGGCGGGGTACCTATTGTTACAACAGTCGAGTTGCTGGATGGCAAAGTGACTGCGGATAAATTTTATGTCGAACGTGCTACACCCGAGGCCACTATGGTCTTCATAAAAGAGGATATCGGTAAATCTGAAAACTATTTTGGTACAGAAGAAGTGACCAATAAGTATGATAAGACAATGTGGTCTAAAGCTGCCACTCTGATGTTGAAAGCAGAAATCTATATGTGGGCTGCTAAAGTTTCTATAAATGGCTATACAGCTTCTGGAAGATCGGATTTAGAAACTGCCAAAACAGCTCTGAATGGAGTGATAGGCAAATTTCAGCTATTAAACAAATTCAGCGATGTATTTAGTACAGCTAACCGTAATAATGCAGAAGTTATTTTCACCTTACATTTTGCTGATGGCGAAGCTACAAACTGGGGAGGCATGTTCCTCTATCAAGAGGCAGTATTCATTGGACAGGTATATGACCGTGATGATAATAAGATTGAAACGGATACATTAAATTTGAAGGGTACCGGAGGTGTGTTCCGCCATGAATATACTGAAGATTTCTGGAAAAGCTATAGCGATAAAGACACTCGTCGTGATGCAACATTCTTAGAATATTATACCCAAAAGAATAAAGAAGGCTTTGGTTGTGTTATGCTTAAGGCTATTGGTTCTATCAACTCGAACAACAATCGTATTTATGATACCGATGTGATTGTTTACCGTTATGCCGATGCTTTATTGATGATGGCTGAAATAGAAAATGGTTTAGGAAATCCTTGTGCAGGTTATATTAATGAAGTGCGTGAACGTGCATATGGCTCCAATTATGAGGCTAATAAATATACGGAAGGAAATTATGCAGAGAATGAATTGGCCATCCTCCAGGAACGTGATAAAGAGTTTGTTTGGGAAGGTAAGCGATGGTTTGATGTAGTACGTATGCATGATGCTAATGGCAAATCTCTTGCTTTCTCTGCTACTGCAAATTATCCTTCGGATAAACCTCTTTTGGACCCAAGTGAGGAATACAAGTTGTTATGGCCTATTGATGTTGACATTATGAGTGTCAATCCGTTGCTGAAACAGACACCTGGATATGAAAAATAAAACTTAATCAATAGGTTTTAAATACGATTATTTATTGAATGTAGAAGCTGTCTCGGTTATTATTGAGACAGCTTCTCTTTTTTCATTGTCATATACACATTACTCCTTATTCGCCAATCATAGAGCCGATTTTTTATATATGCAGATGGAGGAGAACAAAATAAAAGCGGGGAATGTCCAATCAGACATTCCCCGTTATATTAACTAATCAATTTTCATATCCCGGAGTCTGTTTTAACGCCGGATTGTCTGTCAATACACTTTCATTAATCGGCCATAATAGGCGGGTGGCAACGGCAGAAGTGCGCTTTGTCACATAGTCTGCACCCAATAATCTTAAATCATACCAGCGTTTCCCTTCAAACATAAATTCACGCATGCGCTCTTTCAAAATGGCTTCCAAAGGATCTTCATCACCGGACATGTATTTATTATCCGTATAGAAGTCTCCTTTATCATTCGGATAAGATAGCGTAGCTTTGTTTAACTCAAAGAACTCTTTTCCATAAGCACGTTCACGAACTTGATTGATCTCAGCTGCCGGATCTTCTCCCAACAGCGCTTTTGCTTCAGCAAGTAATAACAGGCAGTCTGCATATCGATAAATGGGGTAATCATTCAAAAAACTGCGCTGTGAAGCTCCGTCCAACAGGACTCCCTGATACTTATTGCAGAAAGGAGCAATATATTTAATTGTGCCATCTTCTTGCTTTTGGTAAACAGCTGTCATGGAAGCGTCCTTACGGGTATCTCCATCACGGAATGCCTTATTATACAAATCGTATCTTATCTGCAGACGAATCAAACCGTTAAGTTGTCCTTCAGGCAAATCTTTAAATGAAATTCCTTCTTTATTACAGTAAGTTGCAGTCATGTATGCCTGCTGTGGTACTAAGTTTTGTCTAAATCTATCGTCCCACATGTTATACTCATCTTTTGCATTACGTATAGAGAAAATAATTTCGGCATTATCTTTATTATTGTAAGCAAATACTTTTGAGAAATCATCCTGCAAGCTGACATTTACATTACTGATAATTGATTGTAAAGCTGTTTTGGCTGTAGTATAATCTGTTGTGCCGCCACCCATTTGACGCCCACTCCATAAATAAACTTCACCTTTCAGCATTTGTGTTGCGGCCATTGACCAGTAATATCTGCCGAATTTGAAAGAGTAATCACTGCCGAATGCCTTTTCAGAAGCAATGATATCTTCTTTGATTTGTTTCATCACATCTTCTGCAGGAGAGGCTGCTTTTGAGAGGTTGCTTAAGTCTAAAGAGGCTCCATTCGTATAATCCAGATAGAGAATAACATCTCCCCAAGAACGCAATAAATGAAAATAAAGATATGCCCGCATACCATAAGCTTCACCTAAATAATAGTTTTTAGTAGCTTCGGGAAGTACAGTCGTTTCTTTGGTTTTAGCGATCATCAAATTGATCTGATTGATCACTTTGTACATTCCTGCAAAGTTGGTTATTCCTGTGTTCTCCTTATTTATCGTATTGAAAGGCAAGCGTTCCATACCTTGAGTGGCTTCTCCTCCAAAGGGAACGTCTCCATAAATGTCCGCACGAGGCTCACCTAATAAGAAAAAATTAAAACTACATTCTCTAAGTAATGCATGCAAACCTACATTAAAGGTACTGAACTGAGCTTCAGTCTTCCAGTAATTACTATCCGCAATAGAACTGGTAGGTTCAATATCCAGTGCATCACATCTTGAAAACAGCAGGAGAGAAAGCCCTGCTAACATATATGTAAATATTTTCTTCATAATGCTATTTGTATTAATCATATATAATTTAGAATGTCACTGACAAACCGAATAAAACTGTTCTCGGAGTTGGATAACGTCCGTTATCTATTCCACGACCATAAGTTGTATCTACAGCCGGTTCAGGAGAAACACCCGTGTATCCGGTGATATAGAATAAGTTCTGCCCTGTTACATAGACTGATGCATCTGTCATACCAACTTTACTGATCCATGCTTTAGGCAGATTATAATTTAATGTCAATTCACGCAAAGCCAGATAATCACCCTTTTCATAGAAGCGTGAACTGTTATTATCAATAGCTGTATTACCGTTATTTGAACGTGTAATATTTTTCTTGCTTAACTGGTCTGCGTAATAGAATGCAGGTAAATCTGTATCAGTATTGGTCTCACTCCATGTCTTTTTTACTTCTTTAATAATATTGAATGAACCTTGATACTGTCCCAAAGAACGTGCTGCGAGATCATTATAAATGGTATGTCCTAAAGCGTAATCGAAACGAGCATATAAAGAGAGGTTTTTATAACCCAATGTAGTAGAGAATCCACCAGTAATTTTTGGAAATATATTTCCTACTACTTGACGGTCATATCCATTGATTACACCATCGCCATTGATATCTTCCCAACAAACATCACCCGGTTCGATCGGTTGCCATCCTTCTTTTCCGGCATATTGGGCTGCAAGTCCGGGACCATATAAGTTGGCTACCTCGTCGATGCGGTTATTGGCATACTTTTTCACGTCATCCCAATCTTTGAATATATGATTTTGTTTGTAAGCAACCAATTCTCCCAGTTTACCACCTTCCTGACGGCCGGCAATCCATTTTGTTTCAGGAGTTCCATCGGCTTTTTTGCGTCCGGTTGCCACTTCATAGCCACCTACACGGTTATTTTCATTGCCGTTATAAGGTAATTTCACAATTTTGTTTGCTACAGAAGACAGATTGGCTGTAACATCCCATGTCAATCCTTTCGGGTTATTCAGAATGTTGGCTCTTACTTCCATTTCGAAACCATAGTTACGCAGAGTTCCCATATTAGTCATGATCTCTGTAAAGCCTGTATATCCCGGAAGTGCTTGTTTAGTTAACAAGTCTTTAGTAGTACGGTTGTAGTAGTCAAGAATGAAACTTAACCGATTGTTTAAGAATCCGATGTCCAGACCAGCTTCAAATGACTGACTTTGTTCCCAGCGTAATCCGGTGTTTACCAAGCCTGAGTTGTAGAATGCGGTTGAACCTCCGTATGTCTTTGCACCTACTTGAGAGTAAGCACCATATACATCGAAATTTCCGATACCATTTACATTTCCATTTACACCATAGCTAAGACGAGGTTTCAAGTTAGAAATAACTTCTGAGACTTTAGAATCCTTCCAGAAATTCTCTTCCATGATATTCCAACCCACAGATACACCAGGGAAAAATCCCCAACGGTTATCTTTCAGTTTTGAAATACCATCATAACGAGCAACAAATGAAATTAAATATCTCATGTCATAGTTATAATTGATACGGCCAAACCCTGATAGAATACGGTATGCTGTTTTAGTTGTAGAAGTATAAGTCCTTGTAGAACCAGCATTCAAGGTAGGAATATCGTCAGTTGGAGAGTTTTGGGTTTTGGCCTCAAAATCGAACTGATCATAGGTGAAGTATTCAGTTCCTACCATTGCTTCCAGATTGTGTTTTTCAGCAAAAGTATCTGTGTATGTCAGTGTTCCGTTCAACTGAATTTGATTGTATTTCTGAACATAAGCCTCAGCCTGACGTGTATTGTCAGGAGTTGCAGAAGATTGAGCTTGATAAGATTTATTAAACTTCTCTCTCTGCCAGTCATAACGATAAAGTGAAGCATTTCCATTTAACACTAATTTTTTAGGTAAAATGTCAAGGGCAAATCCAACACTGTAGGTTGATTTATTAGTGCTGTTCTCGCTCGTCAACTTATCTCTGTAATAATCGGGATTACCGTCTCCTGTGCCGAAACCGGAGGCCGGAGTTCCATCTTCATTCCAAGGATTCCATGTCGGACGTTGAGAACGTGTACGGTAGAAAAATTCATATTGGCCGATCCAAAGTTCCGGTTGAGTTGACCAAGAGTAAGTCGCATTAGCCTTTACTGTCAGGAAAGGAAATACTTTATAAGAACCGTTCAATGCACCATTGAAGCGCTCGTAACCAGTACCTCTAATCTGACCATCTTCTTTATAGTAGCCTAAACTTGCAGAAAAAGTCCCTTTATCATTACCACCTGTAATGTTCACATAATGATCTTGAGTTAAAGCACTGTTGTTAAACACCACATCGTCCAATTCACCAGAGTAGTCTTTATACAAGATCGTTTTTCCATCATAAAATGGATCTGCCATAGAAGACCAACCTTCATTTTTCAGATTAGCATTTTCGTCTGTCAAATAGCGGATATCAAATAAGTTATTTCCAATACCATATCCCATTTGTGTATCGACATTGGTACGTCCGGTTCTTTTGTAGCCCATACGGTTATAATAAATATAATCGTGTGCATCGCAAAAATCATAGCCTTTACGAGCGAAGTTCACACCCATTTTAAATTTGTAATTAACAGATGCTTTTCCTTCTTTTCCACTTTTAGTCTCAACCAAAATAACACCACCATTGGCACGTGCACCATAAATAGCTGTTGAAGCGGCATCTTTCAAAACCTGAATAGATTCAATATCAGAGGGATTAATATCACTCATGCTATTGCGAACAATACCATCGACTACAATAAGAGCTTTGCTGTTGTCGCCTGTAATAGTAGCACCTCCACGCAATGTAATATCCGGTTCACTACCAGGTTGCCCCGTTTTGTTAACAACACGAAGACCTGTAACAGAGCCTTGTAAAGACTGTCCTGCATTACTGAAAGCCGCATTTTTAAGTACAGAATTATCAAGCTTTGAAATAGCAGTAGTTAAAGTTGCACGTTTTTGTGAGCCACCGTATCCTGTAATCACCACTTCATCTAATACCTCTGTATCTTCTTTCAGTACTACATTGTAAGTGTTTGCAGCGCTAACAGTAATTGTTTGAGGTTTGTAACCAATATAGCTAACTGTGAATTTAGCGCCAGTAGCTATCGTTAATGAGAACTTGCCGTCAAGGTTAGTGATTGTACCATTGGTTGTACCTACCTCAACGACACTTGCACCGATGACAGATTCACCGGTACCATCTGTAACCACACCTGTGATGGATTTTGTTTGAGCTATAGCTCCTATAGAGCATAATAAGCACAAAATCAAGAAGATGGTTTTCTTCATAAGTATTGCTTTTTAGTTAATAATAAAGATAATTATAATTGCTTTTACTAAGTTCTATCGGGACTTGGTTATATGGTATAACAGAAACAAGAACTATAAATATATAGCACTTTAAAAATCAATGATTTATCTCGCAAACAAAAGGTTTAAAAGAAAATATTCTCATACAAATATTCACAAACAAATTTATTATGGTGAAAAGTAGTGAATCATCAGGCCATACTTTTCATCTTCTCTTGTGTTCGGAAGCCACTTTTATGTAAGTAAAATGAAGTGATCCATTTTTCAACACAAAGAAACATCTTATAACATATAATAAGGTTATTAGATATAATCTTTGGCACTTTTCAAGTTAATCAAATAGTATTTCAAAATAAAAACATATTACATTCATCCATTTTAATGAAAGCAGTCTCATATATAATATAAGAGATCAATATTATATATATAGCACTCTTCCATAAACAATCTTTTATGAGAACCCGGAGCCGATTATCTTAGTTTTTCAATATTATTTCGGTTATATAAAAAATATATTTAAAATATGCTTGTGAGTTTTTAATATAATATATATATTTGCAACGGTTTGATAGTATATAAATGAAAAGAAATAATAAATTTAACCTTTTTCATTTATTATTTAGGTAGTAAAAATACCAAGTACCGATAGGACTGTACTCATTTTCAGGTATTTATATTTAAGAGATTTAGAAGAGATAATTTTCCTTTTTTATTAACTAAAAATCAATTTATGAAAAAAGTCCTTTTTATTTTGTTGGGCTGTTTGCTATCGTTTAACGTGATGGCACAGGTAAAGGCGATTTCGGGGGTGGTAACAGATGTTACCGGAGATCCCGTTATTGGGGCAAGTGTTGTAGAAGTGGGAACCACTAATGGAGTAATTACTGATTTAAATGGTAAGTTCTCGTTAAAAGTGGCGCCTAATTCACAATTCTTGGTGAGTTATATTGGCTATAAACAACAAACTATTAAAGTTGGTTCTGAAAGCACTTATAATATTGTGCTGAAAGAAGATTCGGAAGTTCTGGATGAGGTTGTTGTAGTAGGTTATGGTTCACAAAAGAAGGTGAACGTTACGGGAGCTGTAGGTATGGTTAGTGCTGATGCATTGGAAGCACGGCCGGTAGCAAATGCTTCACAAGCGTTACAGGGGGTTGTTCCCGGTTTGAATCTTACTGTTGGCAATAACGGTGGTTCTCTGGATGGAACATTGAACATGAATATTCGTGGAGCCGGAACGATCGGTGATGGATCGGGTTCTTCTCCATTGGTTTTGATTGATGGCATTGAGGGTGATCTGAATACTGTCAATCCTAACGATATCGAATCTGTTTCGGTATTAAAAGATGCTGCATCGGCTTCTATCTATGGTGCAAGAGCTTCGTTCGGTGTGATTCTTGTAACTACAAAGAGTGGTAAGAGCGGTAAGACAAATGTGTCATATAGCGGTAGCGCACGTTTTTCTGATGCTATTGGCATTCCGGACATTATGGATTCTTACACTTTTGCTCAGTACTTCAATCGTGCTTCTGCCAATAAAGGTGGCGGTGATATTTTTGCACCTGCCGTAATGGAGCGTATCAAAGCCTATCAAGAAGGAACGCTGAAAGCTACTACAGTTGATAATGGAGCAGGTATTTGGCAAAAATGGGCTAATGCGAATGGAAACACGGATTGGTTTGAAGAATTTTATGATCATTGGGCACCATCTCAGGAACATAACCTTAGTATTAATGGTGGTACGGACAAAACCCAATACTTGATTAGTGGAAGTTTTCTGGATCAGAAAGGTTTAATGCGTCATGGATCAGATAAGTTTCAACGTTACACACTGAATGGTAAAATCACAACGGCTGTCACTGATTGGTTTAAGGTGACGTATTCTACTAAATGGACCCGTGAGGATTTTGAACGTCCTACTTACTTGACAGGAAGCTTTTTCCATAACTTAGCTCGTAAATGGCCTGTGCATCCGGCTTATGATCCTAACGGATTCCCTATGGACGAAGGTGAAGTGGAACAGATGGAAAATGGAGGAAAGCAGAATAGCCAGAAAGATTTTTATACGAATCAGTTGCAACTGGTTTTCGAGCCTATTAAAAACTGGAAAATCAATCTTGAAGGTAGTGTACGTACCACTACTCAATATCAGCATTGGGAAGTATTACCTGTTTATGCCTACAATGTAGATGGAGATCCCTATTATACAGTGTGGGATATGGGATATGGTTCTTATGCGGCAGGTTCTTCTCGCGTGAATGAATATAGTTGGAAGGAAAATTATTATACTACAAATATTTATTCGGACTATTTCAAACAGTTCGATAACGGACATTATTTTAAAGTGATGGCTGGTTTTAATGCAGAGTTATATAAAACCAGAAACATTACGGCTGAGAAAAACACATTGATTACTCCGGGGGTACCGACTATTAATACGGCAACTGATGACCCACAGGCTTATGGTGGTTATGCCGACAACTCTGTAGCCGGTTTCTTTGCACGTGTCAACTGGAGTTATAAAGATCGCTATATGTTTGAGGCTAATGGCCGATATGATGGTTCTTCCCGCTTTGTCGGAAAAGAACGTTGGGGCTTCTTCCCTTCGTTTTCTGCCGGTTGGAATATCGCCCGCGAACCATTTATGGAAAGCTTTGCTGAAAAGATCAATATGGGAAGTTTAAAGTTGAGAGCTTCATGGGGACAGTTGGGTAATACGAATACCAATGATGCTTGGTATCCATTTTATCAGACTATGCCTGTAGGGTCTAATTATGGTTGGTTAGTAAATGGCGAACGTCCTAACTATGCTACAAATCCGGGCATTGTCAGCTCTAAGAAAACATGGGAAACAGTAGAGACTTGGGATGTCGGTTTGGATTGGTCTTTCTTTAATAACCGTTTGTCAGGTTCATTCGACTATTTCGTACGTTATACTTATGATATGATTGGTCCGGCTCCTGAACTTTCAAGTCTGTTGGGAACTTCAGTTCCTAAAATCAATAACTCGGATATGAAATCATATGGTTTTGAGTTGGAGTTGAATTGGAGAGACCGGATTGGTGAAGTTTCTTATGGAGCTAAATTAGTGCTTTCTGATGACCAACAGAAAATTTTGCGTTATCCGAATGACTCATATGATGTAGGTTCGTACTATAAAGGCAGACACTTGAATGATATTTGGGGATTGACAACAATTGGCATTGCAAAAACACAGGAAGAGATGGATGCCCATTTGGCAAAAGTTGATCAGTCTTCTTTAGGAACCAATTGGGGAGCCGGTGACATCATGTATGCCGATTTGGATGGTGACGGAAAAATAAGCAATGGTACTAATAAGTTAGGAGATACCGGTGACTATCGCATTATCGGTAATTCAACCCCTCGCTTTAAATATGGTATTACGTTGGATGCTGCGTGGAAAGGATTCGATTTCAGTATTTTCATGCAGGGAGTCGGAAAACGTGACCTGTGGTTGGACGGATGTTATTTCTGGGGAGCCAACGGACAAGGAAATGAATGGCAATCTACTGGATTTACTGAACATTGGGATTTCTTCCGTCCGGAAGGTGACCCGTTAGGTGCTAATTTAGATGCGTATTATCCACGTGTAAACTTTAGTGGTGGCCGTAATACCCAAGTCCAGACACGTTATTTGCAGAATGGTGCGTATCTGCGCTTGAAAAATGTTCAGTTGGGTTATACATTGCCTCGGGTGTGGACAGAAAAAGCCGGAATCTCTTCTGTACGTGTATATCTTTCAGGAGATAACCTGGCTACAATCACCAGTCTTTCTAAGATTTTCGATCCGGAGGCTACCGGAAGTTTGGCCGGAACAGGATCCGGTAAACTGTATCCTTTGCAAAGAGTAATATCTGTCGGTGTTAACATTAATTTTTAAATTGAAGTATTATGAAACTTAAAATAAAAAATCTGTTTATACAAGCATGTTTTATTGCAGGAGGGGCATTGACACTCACATCCTGTAATGACTTTCTTGACAGAGAACCGCTTTCTTCTGTCACACCGGAAGTCTATTTTCAGACAGTAGACCATTTCGCTGCTTATTCCATAGCGAAGTATCAAAACTATTTTTCTTCGCATGGCGGTTATGGAGCAGGTATAGCCAATAATGATGGCGGAACAGATAATATGGTAGCCGGAGGGCGCAGTAGCCGTTATGTAAAAGGACTTTGGAAAGTTCCTTCCAGTGATGGCAACTGGAGTTTTAGTAATATCCGTTATTGCAATTACTTCTTTGAAAATGCTGTGCCTAAATATGAAGCGGGTGAAGTTGCCGGAGCGGATGCTGATATTCGTCATTATATTGGAGAAATGCATTTGATGCGTGCGCTTGTGTATTATAATCTGTTGCGTAATTATGGTGATTTTCCGATCATAACGGAAGTTCTTCCTGACGATAAAGCGGTACTGATGGAGAAAGGTGTTCGTCAGCCTCGTAATCTGGTTGCCCGTTTTATCTTGAAAGATTTGGATGACGCTGCCAGTATGATGTATAGTCAGGGATTTAAGAATAATACTCGTTTGAATCGTGAGACGGCTTTGTTGATTAAATCACGGGTAGCATTGTATGAAGCTTCTTTCGAAAGGTACCATAAAGGTACAGGAAGGGTACCGGGAGATGACAACTGGCCGGGAAAGAAAGTGCATCCTAATTTTTCGTTGGATGTGGAAGCAGAAGTTGATTTCTTCTTGACAGAGGCTATGAAAGCTGCGGAAGAAGTGGCAGATAAAATCACTTTGACACCCAATACGAAAGTTGAGGATCCGGCTAATCCTTCTATTACATCCGGATGGAATCCTTATTTTGAGATGTATGCTACTGTTGATTTGAGTGGCTATGATGAAGTGCTTTTCTGGCGTCAATATGCAAAAACCGGTAGCTTCTCTATCATGCATGGTGCTCCGGCATGGATTGCATCCGGTTCTAATCATGGTTTGTTGAAAAGCTATGTTGAAAGTTTCTTGATGCAGGATGGTTTACCTTGGTATGCGGCAAGCAGTGCGGCTCCTTACAAAGGTGATGCTACATTGGATAATGTGAAAGCAAATCGTGATAATCGTCTTCAGTTGTTTATGTTTGGTGAAAGTAATTTTGTGCCTGTATATTCAACTGAAGAAGCGGGTACGGTGAAAATGTTTGCTCCACACCCGGTGTCTAACCGTGAAGAGATGAGAGACCAGACAGGATATCGCATTCGTAAATATGCCAGCTTTGATATGGCACAGAATGTTTGGGGAAAGGCTGAATCAACTACAGGATGTATTATTTACCGTGGTGTTGAGGCTTATCTGAATTATCTGGAAGCTTATTATATGAAGAATGGTAATGTGGCAGGCAAAGCGGCTCAGTATTGGAGAGCTATTCGTGAGCGTGCCGGATTGGATCCTGATTTTACAAAAACTATCAATGCGACTGATTTGAATCAGGAAACAGATTGGGGTAAGTATTCAGGTGCCCAGGTTATAGATGCTACCTTATTAAATATACGTCGTGAGCGTCGTTGTGAATTTATTGGTGAAGGTATGCGTTGGGATGATTTGGTTCGTTGGCGTTCGATGGATCACTTGCTGACGAAAAACTATATGCCTGAAGGATGTAATTTCTGGGATGAAATGTATAAGTCGGCTAACAAAGATGAGAATGGTGCTGAGATTACATTTAAAGATTCCGGTGAAGAAGGTTCCAATATCTCTTCACGTACCTTTAAGTATTTGCGTCCTTATGCCATTTTGAAAGCCAATAATGACGTATACGACGGTTATACCTGGCAGAAAGCCCATTATCTCAATCCTGTGCCGGTTCGCGAGATGGAATTGCTGTCTCCGGATGAAAAAGTAGAAACGTCTGTATTATACCAGAATCCTTATTGGCCAACTAAGATTGGAGAGGTTGCTGAAGAATAATTCGGTTTTCAATAGATTATTAAAATAAAGTAGAGGAGAGGGGTGTTATTGAAGATAACGTCTCTCTCTTTTTTATTCTGACTTCAGATATGCTCATCACAAAGTTAAAACTCAGAATCCGAAAGATTCAGAGTAAAATATATCTTGATCTTTAGAGAAATGTTTTCTTCGTACAAGCCAAGTTCATCTTGGCAGCCAGGATGAAGTTTGATTACCATTTTAGATAAGTTTGTTTTCGGTCCTTTAGCACTTTGAAAGAGGGATTTGTCGTTTTATAATTGATCTCTTAGTCTCTTTCTATCCTTTTGGGAGTGTCTGTGTTCTGTGAAAAAACAGACGAAGGAAATTTAGACAGGCTTTTATGGCAAATAGAATTAAAAACAATCCCTTAACCTGTGTGTAGTTTATTAATAGGTTGATATATAATAAAATATTTAATTAATATAGCCATTGTATAATAAAAAATACTATCTTTGCTCCCGATAACATAAATATTAATTAGTCGATACCATGAAAAAAGCTGTAATTCTATTTTCGCTTTTCTGTTTTCTGTGTGCTATACCGGTAGTTCGAGCCGCAGATACAATTTTTGTTCGTGAGACCCGTATTCCTATTTTGATAGAGAGACAAGATAATGTCTTGTTCTATCTTCGTTTGGATGCTAAAGAGAGCCAGACTCTTAATGATGTAGTGTTGAATTTTGGTAAAGGAGTGGATCTGTCTGAAATTCAGTCTATAAAACTTTATTATGGTGGTACAGAAGCATTGCAGGACAGAGATAAGAAACGTTTTGCTCCTGTGGGATACATCTCCAGTAACACTCCGGGAAAAACGCTTGCCGCCAATCCTTCTTACTCAATAAAAAAATCGGAAGTGAGTAATCCTGGCAATCAAGTTGTTTTGAAAGGGAACCAAAAACTGTTTCCGGGAATCAACTATTTTTGGATTAGCCTGCAAATGAAGCCGGGTACATCCCTTACCAGTAAAGTGACTGCCGATATTGCTTCGGTCACTCTGGATGGTAAGAAGGCTCTGTTGGACGTTGTTTCGCAAGAAGGAATTGAACACCGCATGGGGGTAGGAGTACGTCATGCCGGGGATGATAATTCTGCCGCATTCCGTATCCCGGGATTGGTGACTACTAATAAAGGTACACTGCTGGGAGTTTATGATGTACGGTATAATAGTAGCGTGGACTTGCAAGAGCATGTTGATGTTGGTTTAAGCCGTAGTACAGATGGTGGAAAAACCTGGGAGAAAATGCGTTTGCCTTTGGCATTTGGGGAGTTCGGTGGTCTGCCTGCCGGTCAGAATGGAGTAGGAGACCCCTCTATCCTTGTTGATACAAAAACAAATAATGTTTGGGTGGTTGCTGCCTGGACACATGGTATGGGTAACCAACGTGCATGGTGGAGTTCACATCCGGGTATGGATATGAATCATACTGCGCAACTTGTTCTTGCCAAAAGTACGGATGACGGTAAAACGTGGTCTGCACCTATTAATATCACAGAACAGGTAAAAGATCCGTCTTGGTATTTTCTGTTGCAAGGTCCGGGTCGGGGCATCACTATGAGTGACGGTACTTTGGTATTCCCTACTCAGTTTATTGATTCGACACGTGTACCCAATGCAGGTATCATGTATAGCAAAGATGGTGGTAAAAACTGGAAAATGCACAATTATGCACGCACGAATACTACAGAGGCTCAGGTTGCCGAGGTCGAGCCCGGAGTATTGATGTTGAATATGCGTGATAATCGTGGTGGAAGTCGTGCTGTGGCTATTACAAAAGACTTGGGTAAAACATGGACAGAACATGAATCTTCTCGCAAGGCATTGCCGGAATCGGTTTGCATGGCTAGTTTGATAAGCGTGAAAGCCAAAGATAATGTTTTGGGCAAGGATTTATTGATATTCTCTAATCCTAATACGACGAAAGGACGTTATAATACTACTATTAAAATCAGTCTGGATGGTGGTGTGACTTGGTCACCCGAACACCAACTTTTATTGGATGAAGGCAATAACTGGGGTTATTCTTGTCTTACTATGATTGATAAAGAAACGGTTGGTATTCTTTATGAAAGCAGTGTGGCACATATGACATTCCAGGCAGTGAAGTTGAAAGACATTATTAAATGAGAAATTTCCCCCCATAAACTAAATAAACACCGATGAGAAATAAACAAATTTTCTTAATCAGTTTCATTATTTACTTATGCACAATTTCTACGGTCCGGGCAGGTGAATATCACCTGCTTCCGGAGCCGCAAAAGTTTACTCCTTTAAGTTCCAGTTTTGTACTGGGCAGAACAAAGCTTTCTACTCCGGTGCTTCGGCAAGAGTGGGAAGCTTTTGTTGTCGATAGGGGTGGAGTTATTGATGACAAAGCTCGTGCAAGTATTGAAGTGAAACTGGTACCTTCATTAGAGGAGGTGCCTTTGAATGCAGACGAAGCTTATCGCCTGGTGGTAAATAATGGTAAAGTTACGGTTGAGGCTGTGACGGAGCATGGTGTGTATTGGGCTATGCAAACTTTGGCCCAATTACAGGATGTGCGAAAGAAAAAGGCAACATTCAACGGTTGTTCAATTGTTGACTGGCCTGCTTTCCGAATACGTGGCTTTATGCAGGATGTAGGGCGTACGTATATGTCAATTGAAGAATTGAAACGTGAAATTGCTGTTCTTTCACGTTTTAAAATTAATGTTTTTCATTGGCACCTGACTGAAAATCAATCGTGGAGGCTGGAAAGTAAGATTTTTCCGATGCTGAATGACAGTGTGAATACGACTCGTATGCCGGGTAAATACTATACATTGGAAGAAGCGAAAGATTTAGTCACTTTTTGTAAAGCGCATAATATACTTTTAATCCCGGAATTTGATATGCCGGGGCATAGTGAGGCTTTTGTCCGTACATTCCGTCATGATATGCAGAGCCCGGAAGGAATGAAAATTCTTAAATTGCTGGTAGATGAAGTTTGCGAGACTTTTGATGTACCTTATCTTCATATTGGTACGGATGAAGTTCGGTTTACCAATCTAAAGTTCGTTCCGGAAATGGTCGAATATGTCCGTGCCAAAGGAAAGAAAGTAATTTCGTGGAATCCGGGATGGCATTATAAACCTGGCGAAATTGATATGACGCATTTGTGGAGTTATCGTGGAAAAGCCCAAAAAGGTATTCCCGCAATTGATTCTAAGTTTCATTATCTCAATCATTTTGATACTTTTGGCGATATCATTGCATTGTATAACAGCCGTATTTATAATGTTGAGCAAGGAAGTGACGATATTGCAGGGACAATTCTTGCCATCTGGAATGACCGTTACGTAGCTAACGAACGCAATATTATACTTGAGAATAATTTCTATCCTAATATGCTGGCTATTGCTGAACGTGCATGGAAAGGCGGAGGTACAGAATATTTTGATAAGAATGGTACTATCTTACCTTCTGAAGACTCTCCGGAGTTTAAAGAATTTGCTGATTTTGAGAATCGTATGCTTTGGCATAAAGAGCATACATTTAAGGGATATCCGTTCGCCTATGTAAAACAGACGAATGTAAAATGGAATATTACTGATGCATTTCCTAATGGTGGAGATTTGAATAAAGTCTTTCCTCCGGAACAGGAATTGAAGGATTCTTATTTATATGAAGGAAAAGAGTATGGGGTACACCCTGCCATTGGTGCGGGTATCTATCTTCGTCATGTATGGGGGAAAATGGTACCTACTTTCTATAAAGATCCGCAAGAGAATCATACGGCTTATGCCTATACATGGGTTTACTCTCCAAAAGATCAGGAAGTAGGGCTATGGGCTGAATTTCAGAATTATGGTCGTTCGGAAATGGACTTGGCTCCGTTACAAGGTAAATGGGACTATAAAGGCAGCCGTATCTGGATCAATAATGAAGAAATACAGCCACCTGTATGGACAGCTACTCATCGTACAAAGAGTAATGAAATAGCGTTGGGAAATGAAAATTGTGTGGCACGTCCACCTATCGCCGTACATCTGAATAAAGGCTGGAATAAAGTTTTCCTGAAATTGCCGGTTGGCAAATTCAATATGCCCGAGGTGCGGTTGGTGAAGTGGATGTTTACTACAGTTTTTGTAACTCCTGACGGAGAAAATGCAGTGGACGGACTTATCTATTCGCCCGACAAAACGAAGTGATTGAGAAAAAATAAAAACGAATGAAGAAAATTTTATTAATGATGTTGTTGCTCGCCTCAATGGCGGGCAACGCACAGGAACGCAAATATTCTACGTTCTATTATCAACGTGCAACTCTGTTTGAGGAGCTGCCTGTGACTTCAAAAGATATCATTTTTCTGGGTAATAGTATTACTAACGGGGGAGAATGGAGTGAATTATTGAATAATAAGCATGTCAAAAACCGGGGAATCAGTGGTGATATCTGTATGGGTGTTTATGATCGGCTGGATGCGATTTTAAAAGGAAAACCCGCTAAAATATTCTTGTTGATCGGTATAAATGATGTAAGCCGGGGCACCTCTGCAGATACAATTGTGAACCGTATTGGGATGATTACTCAAAAAATTAAACAAGAATCTCCAAAAACAAAGCTATATTTGCAAAGTGTACTTCCGGTAACCGATCATTATAAGATGTTTGGCGGACATACGTCACGTTGGCAAGAGGTGAAAAAGATTAATGAAGGGCTGTTTCGGCTGGCTGAGAGAGAACACGTGACCTATATTGATCTCTATTCTCATTTTGTTGATGAGAAGACCGGCAAAATGAATATTGAGTATACAAATGATGGTTTACACTTACTGGGTAAAGGCTACCTTAAATGGGTGGATATTGTTAAACCTTATATAAACAAGAAATGAAAAAGATACTATTCTTATCTCTATTTTTGATGATTTGCGCAGTTTTGTCCGCACAGAAGCGGATAAAAGTTGCTTGCGTGGGGAATAGTATTACGTATGGGTATACTCTTCCAAATCCGGCAACGGATTCTTATCCTTCACAGTTGCAGCAACTTTTGGGCGATACTTATGAAGTTGGAAATTTTGGAAAATCAGGGGCTACTTTATTAAATAAAGGACACCGCCCTTACATGCAGCAGGAAGAATTTAAAAAAGCGCTTGCATTTGCCGGTGATATTGTTGTTATTCACTTGGGAATCAATGATACGGATCCTCGTGACTGGCCGAACTATCGTGATCATTTTGTGAAAGATTATCTGGCATTGATTGATTCTTTCCGTGTTGTTAATCCTAAATGTCATATTATTATTGCCCGACTGACACCGATTGCCGATCGTCATCCTCGTTTTGAGTCGGGTACCCGTGATTGGCATGGAGAAATTCAGCAAAGTATCGAGACAATAGCTAAATATGCCGGGGTTCAGTTGATGGATTTCCATGCGCCGCTTTATCCGTATCCGTATCTTCTTCCGGATGCTGTACATCCTAATGTAGAGGGTGCCGGCATTCTTGCGAAAACGGTATATTCTGCGATTACGGGAGATTTCGGTGGATTACACTTATCTGAACTGTATACTGATAATATGGTGCTTCAACATGGGCAGCCTCTGACTATTCGTGGCAAAGCAAACGCAGGAGAAAAAGTGACTGTAGCAATAGCTAAACAGAAACAGTCTGTGAAAGCTGCTTCCAATGGTGATTGGGCAATCACTCTCCAGCCTTTGAAGGCCGGCGGCCCATATACTTTGACTGTTTCTGCCGGAAAGCAGAAACAAGCTTTCAATAATGTATTAGCCGGAGAGGTATGGCTTTGTTCCGGACAATCCAACATGGAGTTCTACCTTGGTTGGAGTAAAACTGCTAAAAGGGATATTCCGCAAGCCGCCAATGATCAGATTCGTTTGTTCGATATGAAGGCGCGCTGGCGTACAGATGCTGTTGAATGGGATGAGTCCGTATTGGATTCATTAAATCATCTGCAATATTATAAAGATACCGAATGGACAGTTTGTTCGCCTGCTACTGCCGGTTCTTTTTCTGCGGTAGCTTACTATTTTGGTAAAATGCTGCAGGACAGTCTAAAGGTACCTGTCGGATTGATTTGTAACGCAATCGGCGGTTCGCCTACCGAAGCATGGGTAGACCGTAATACATTGGAATATAAATTTCCGGCTATATTACGTAACTGGACTCAAAATGACTTTATCCAAGACTGGGTACGCGGTCGCGCCGCTCTTAATGTGAAAAAGGCGAATAGCAAACAGCAACGTCATCCTTATGAACCTTGTTACCTGTATGAGGCCGGTATCCGTCCTTTAGAACAATATCCTATTAAAGGTATTATTTGGTATCAGGGTGAATCGAATGCACATAATCGTGAGGCACACGAGAAATTGTTTAAACTATTGGTTGAAAGCTGGCGTAAAAACTGGGAAAATAAAGATTTGCCATTTTATTATGTGCAGTTGTCAAGCATCAACCGTCCGTCATGGCCATGGTTCCGTGATAGCCAGCGCAGAATGATGTATGAGATTCCTAATACAGGTATGGCAGTATCGAGTGACCTGGGTGATTCGCTTGATGTACACCCCAAACACAAACAGCCTGTTGGGGAGCGTTTGGCACATTGGGCTTTGAATCAGACTTATGGAAAGAAGAATGTAACGCCTTCGGGGCCGATGTTCCGCAATGTAGAGTTCCGTGATGGTGCTGCTTACGTGTCATTTGATTGTGCTGAAGGTATGCATTCATCGGATGGGAAACCGTTACGGACATTCGAAGTGGCTGAAACAGAGGATGTTTATTATCCGGCTACAGCCGAAGTTGTAGGAAATCAAATAAAAGTATATAGTAAAGAAGTGAAGAATCCTCTTCGTGTACGTTACGGCTGGCAGCCTTTCACCCGGGCCAATTTGGTCAATGGTGATGGTTTACCGGCATCTACGTTCCGTACGGACTGGGGAAGATAAACTTGAAAAAGAGAGCAGTTTATGATGAAAAAATTATTGTATGGACTTGTATGTTGTTGCGGTTTAGCTTATGGGCAAAACAGGGACACTTCGGATGTGTTAATGTTGAATGACGATTGGTCATTCTCACAGGTGGGGACAGAAAAATGGCTACCAGCTACTGTCCCGGGCACTGTTCATCAGGATTTGATTCATCATAAATTGCTACCCGATCCGTTCTATGGTACCAATGAAAAGAAGATTCAGTGGGTGGAAAATGAGGATTGGGAATATAAAACCAGTTTTGTCGTTACAGAAGAGCAGTTGAAGAGAGATGCCGCCCAGCTTTCCTTTGAGGGACTGGATACTTATGCGGATGTTTATTTGAACGGTTCTCTGATTCTGAAATCAGATAATATGTTTGTGGGCTATGCAGTTCCCGTAAAACAAGTATTACGTAAAGGGGAGAATCTGCTGCATGTTTATTTTCATTCTCCGATTAAACAAACCCTTCCACAGTGGTCCTCCAATGGATTTAATTATCCGGCAGATAATGATCACCACGAAAAACGTCTTAGTGTATTTACCAGAAAAGCTCCTTATAGTTATGGATGGGATTGGGGAATCCGTATGGTTACAAGCGGTATCTGGCGTCCTGTTACTCTTCGTTTTTATGATGTTGCTACTATTGCAGATTTTCATGTGAAGCAGCTTAGTCTGACAGATCAGGTTGCAAAACTCTCTAATGAATTGGAAATTAATAGTATTTCTGAGAAAGAAAAGCCTGCTGAGGTCTTGATCTCTTATTCATTGGAAGGAGGAGAGGAAGTGATGGTAAAGGAAAATATAACATTAAAACCGGGTTTAAATCAAGTCCAAATTCCATTGGATATTCAGAACCCCGTGCGTTGGATGCCCAATGGGTGGGGGAAACCTCATTTATATGATTTCTCAGTGCAGGTGGTGTGTGATGGCAAAACGGTCGCCGCACGACAGCATCGAATCGGCCTTCGTACGATACGCGTAGTGAACGAAAAAGACAAAGATGGAGAATCTTTTTATTTTGAGGTGAATGGCATCCCGATGTTCGCAAAAGGAGCAAACTATATTCCTGATGATGCGTTGCTCCCCAATATAACTACCGAACGTTATAGGACTCTGTTTCAGGATATGAAAGAGGCTAATATGAATATGGTTCGTATATGGGGTGGGGGAACTTATGAAGACGATCGCTTCTATGATCTGGCAGATGAAACAGGTATTCTTGTCTGGCAGGATTTTATGTTTGCATGTACTTCCTATCCAAGTGACCCTACTTTCTTGAAGCGAGTGGAAGAGGAGGCGGAATATAATATCAAACGTCTGCGAAACCACGCTTCACTCGCCATGTGGTGTGGGAATAATGAAATTCTGGAAGGATTAAAATACTGGGGATGGCAAAAGAATTATACTCCGGAAGTATATGAAAACATGTTCCGGGGATATGATAAGTTATTCCGGGGATTGCTGCCTGCAAAGGTGAAAGAACTTGATGAAGGGCGTTTCTACAAACATACTTCTCCCTATTTCGCAAATTGGGGACGTCCGGAGTCCTGGGGCACTGGCGATAGTCATAACTGGGGTGTGTGGTATGGCAAAAAGCCTTTTGAGTCATTAGATACCGATTTGCCTCGTTTCATGAGCGAATTCGGTTTCCAGTCGTTCCCTGAAATGAAGACGATTGCTACTTTTGCGTCTCCGAAAGATTATCAGATTGAATCGGAGGTAATGAACGGACACCAGAAAAGCAGTATCGGTAACGATTTGATACGAACTTATATGGAGCGTGATTATGTTGTTCCTGAGAAGTTTGAAGACTTTGTATATATCGGACTTGTACTTCAGGGGCATGGTATGCGCCATGGCATGGAAGCACATCGTCGCAACCGGCCTTATTGTATGGGGACATTGTACTGGCAGCTTAATGATAGTTGGCCTGTCGTTTCCTGGTCAAGTATAGACTATTATGGCAATTGGAAGGCATTGCACTATCAGGCAAAGCGAGCTTTTGCACCACTGCTGGTCAATGCGATGCAAGAAGGTGATAGTTTGAGTGTTTATCTGATATCTGATTTGTTGGAGAAACAGAGTCAACTTACACTTGAAATGAAAGTGATTGACTTTAATGGCAAGACATTAGATAAGGAAGTTGTCAGGGCAGTCGAGGTTCCGGCGAATGTTTCTTCTTGTGTCTTTCGTAAACCGTTGAGTGAGTGGGTGACATCGGAACATCGTAAAAACAGTTTCTTACTACTTGCTTTGAAAGATAAAACCGGTAAGAAAATAGCTGAAGAGGTTTATTTCTTTAATAAGACTAAGGATTTGGAGTTGCCCCAAACAAATGTTTCTATGAAAGTAAAGCAATCCGATGGTAAGTGTGAAGTGACCTTATCGTCTTCTAAGCTGGCTAAAGATGTATTTATCCAGATTCCTGTTCAGGGCGCCCGTTTCAGTGATAATTTCTTTGATCTGTTGCCGGGGGAAAACAAGAAGATAACGATTACGTCTCCGGATATTAAGAAAGGAGAACAGCTAAATATTACAGTGAAACATGTACGAGATACCTATAACTAACACCTATTAAATAATTTGTATGAGAAATCTTTTTAAAATTGCCGGTTTACTGGCGCTCACGGGATTTATTTCTTCGTGTAACGACAAAGAGACTACAGCTAATTACCAGGTAATTCCTTTACCTCAGGAAATTACTACTGCTCAAAGCCAACCATTTACATTGAATGGTAGTGTGAAAATCATCTATCCGGAAGGAAATGAAAAGATGCAACGTAATGCCCAATTCCTGGCGAATTATCTGAAGAAAGCTACAGGTAAGGATTATGCAGTTGAAGCTGGAACTGAAGGTAAAGGTGCTATTCTGCTTAAATTGGGTATGGAATCAGAGAACCCTGAAGCTTATCAGTTGAGTGTGAATGCAGATGGTGTAACCATTGCTGCTCCCACTGAAGCCGGTGTATTCTATGGTATCCAGACGTTACGCAAGTCTATTCCGGTTGCCATTGGTACAACTCCTTCATTGCCGGCTGTAGAAATCAACGACTATCCTCGTTTCAGCTATCGTGGTGCCCATTTTGATGTGGGACGTCATTTCTTCACAGTAGATGAAGTAAAGACATATATCGATATGATGGCTTTGCATAACATGAACCGTTTGCATTGGCATTTGACAGAGGACCAGGGTTGGAGACTTGAGATCAAGAAATATCCTAAGTTGACAGAAATCGGTTCAAAGAGATCGGAAACTGTAATCGGACGTAATTCAGGAGAATATGATGGGAAACCTTATGGTGGTTTCTACACTCAGGAAGAAGCAAAAGAAATCGTAGCTTATGCTGCCGATCGTTATATCACTGTTATTCCGGAAATTGACCTTCCGGGACATATGCAGGGAGCATTGGCTGCTTATCCGCATCTGGGATGTACTGGCGGCCCGTATGAAGTTTGGAAGATATGGGGAGTATCCGATCAGGTATTGTGTGCAGGTAACGACAGTGTACTGACCTTTATTGATGATGTACTGACAGAAGTTATGGAAATCTTCCCATCTGAATATATTCATGTTGGTGGTGACGAATGTCCGAAAACCGAGTGGGCGAAATGTCCGAAATGTCAGGCTCGTATCAAAGCTTTGGGAATCAAGAGCGATGCTAAGCACTCAAAAGAAGAATATTTGCAGAGTTTTGTTATCAACCATGCAGAAAAGTTCCTGAACGAGCACGGACGTCAGATTATCGGCTGGGATGAAATTCTGGAAGGCGGACTCGCTCCGAATGCAACCGTGATGTCATGGCGTGGTGAAGGTGGCGGTATTGAGGCTGCCAAGCAGAAACATGATGTTATCATGACTCCGAACACTTATCTTTACTTTGACTACTATCAGACTAAAGATACTGAAAACGAACCTTTGGCTATTGGTGGTTATGTGCCTTTGGAAAGAGTATATGGTTACGAGCCGATGCCCTCTTCATTGACACCGGACGAACAGAAACATATTATTGGTGTGCAGGCTAACCTTTGGACTGAATACATTCCTACTTTTGCACAGGCTCAATACATGGTATTGCCGCGTTGGGCTGCTTTGTCAGAAATCCAGTGGTCTAATCCTGAGAAGAAGAATTATGATAACTTCCTGAGTCGTTTACCGCAGTTGATTAGCATTTATGAGGCTGAAGGATATAATTATGCCAAACATGTATTTGATGTGAAATCCGAGTTTGTTGCTAATTCGGCTACAGGAGCAGTAGATGTAGTGATGACTACTATTGACGGTGCTCCCATCCATTATACATTAGATGGAACTGAGCCTACGGCAGCTTCTCCCGTATGTGACAGTATTCTTACGATTAAGGAAAGTTGTACTTTAAAGGCGGTTGCTGTTCGTCCTACCGGAAACAGCAAGATGCTGACTGAAAAGATTGCTTTCAGTAAATCTACTTCAAAGCCTATTAAAGCTAATCAGCCTGTAAACAAGCAATATGAATTTGGTGGTGTTTCTACATTGGTAGACGGACTGAAGGGAAATGGTAACTACAAAACCGGCCGTTGGATCGCATTCTATAAGAATGATATGGATGTAACAATTGACTTGCAGCAACCTACCGAAATTTCAAGTGTGGCTATTACAACTTGTGTTGAGAAGGGTGACTGGGTATTCGATGCACGTTCTTTCTCAATTGAGGTTTCAGATGATGATAAGACTTTTACTAAAGTTGCTTCTGAAGCATATCCCGAGATGAAAGAGACAGATCGTAACGGTCTTTACGAGCATCAATTAACTTTCGATCCGGTAAAAACCCGTTATGTGAAAGTGGTTGCTACATCGGAACACTCCATTCCGGCATGGCATGGTGGTAAAGGTAACCCGGGTTTCTTATTTGTAGATGAAATTACGTTGAATTGAAAAAATAGAAATGACAGAAACTAAAACGATTCGTTTTCTTTCTATCATTGGATGTTTACTTGCCGGGATGGTTGCTTCGTGCAGCTCCCGGCAAGTTGCGCCTAATGAAGAAGGGATTAGCGTGCAGAAAATGACCGGATTCCCCGAAGGAGAACCCGGTTTTTCTTTGGGTGTATCGGCATGTTATGCCGGCATCTATCAGGGAGAGTTATTGATTGCCGGCGGATGTAATTTTCCGGAAACGCCGGCAGCCGAAGGAGGAAAGAAGAAATTCTACCAAGGTATTTATGCCGCTGACGCTTCTGCAGACTCAGTTTTCATATGGAGACAGGTCGGTCAGCTGCCTGTTGCTGCTGCTTATGGAGTTTCGGTTTCGACTCCTCAAGGGGTCATTTGTGTGGGTGGATCGAACGAAAATGGATCCTTATCTGCTGTTTACCGCCTTTCTTTGACTGACGATAAACAGACTGTGATTGTAGACACACTGCCTTCTTTGCCTTGTACAATGGATAATATGAGCGGTTCAGTAGTGGATTATACACTTTTCGTAGCCGGAGGCAATGTGGATGGTAAACCTTCGAATGCACTTTATTGCCTCAGTCTGAGTAACCCGGAGACCGGATGGCAGAGGCTTCCCGATTTTCCGGGTTCTCCCCGTGTACAACCGGTATGTGTAGGACAACGTAAAGAGGGGGAAACCCTTCTATATTTATGGGGAGGTTTTGCCGGTGCATCCGATGGACGGTCTGCAACCCTTTCTACTGACGGATATTGCTATTCTCCATCTTTGCAACAATGGCAGTCGGTATCTGTTCCGGTTGGCAATGATTCTGTGCCCGTCGCTTTGGGTGGTGGAGCCGGTATAGCACTGACGGACAGTCTGATACTTTGTACCGGTGGAGTCAACAAAGATATTTTCTTTTCTGCTCTTCAGCGCGAGGAAATGATGAAGACAGCCGTAGCCAATGGCAAACAAACTGTTGTAGACAGTCTAAAGTTGGAAGCAAAAAAGTATATGTTGCATCCGGCAGGATGGTATCGTTTTAATGACCGGATTTTGATTTATAATACACGCCGGGATAAGTGGGAAGAGGCTGTTCGGAGTGAAGATGTTGCCCGTGCCGGTGCTGCATTGACAGGGCAGGGACAGACCTTCTTTAATATCAATGGTGAGCTGAAGCCGGGAATCCGTACCCCGGAAATAGTTAAGATAATGATTGACTGATTGCAGATAATCTGACATTTTACTTATATTTGTACATTGAAAACAAAAAACTAAAACCAATCATATCATGATAAAACCTACAATGAAAATTTGTACTTTCTTGCTTGCAGCCGGTTTGATGATAGCAACAGCTGGTGTGAAAGCGCAGTCTGTCATTCCTATTCCTCTCCGGATGGAGCAAGGTAGCGGTACTTTTCTATTTACCGGTGACACTAAGCTGTATACCAACCTGAAAGGTGAAGAGAAGAAAATGTTGATGGATTATCTGGAGGCATTACCTATCCATTTTAAAAACGGTAAAAAGCAAACGAAAGAGAACGTGGTCTCTCTTATGATAACGAAGGCTAATCCTCAGTTATCTTCTCCCGAGAGCTATACGCTGGAGGTAACTCCGCATAAAATAACAGTGCAGGCTACTTCCGGTGCCGGATTATTCTATGGCGTCCAGACTCTTTTGCAAATGGCTCAACCTGCAATGGAGGGTGCCTGGTCAGTTCAGGCTACAACGATTCAGGATTCGCCACGTTTCGAATACCGTGGGCTGATGCTTGACGTTTCCCGCCATTTTCGTTCTAAAGAGTTTGTGAAAAAGCAGATAGATGCATTAGCTTATTATAAACTTAATCGCCTGCATTTGCATCTTACCGATGCTGCCGGTTGGCGTATCGAGATTAAGAAATATCCTTTATTGACGGAACTTGCTGCCTGGCGTCCGGAAGCCAACTGGAAAAGATGGTGGAATGAAGGTGGGCGGAAATATTGTCGTTTTGATGCTCCCGGTGCTTCCGGAGGTTATTATACGCAGGATGATATTCGTGAATTGGTCAATTATGCCCGTGAACGTCATATTACTATTATTCCTGAGATAGAGATGCCTGCCCATTCGGAAGAGGTTCTGACTGCCTATCCGGAGTTATCTTGCTCAGGTGAACCTTATAAGAATGCCGATTTTTGTGTAGGAAATGAGGAAACTTTTACTTTCCTTGAAGATGTGTTGACGGAAGTTATGGAGCTTTTCCCTTCCCAATACATTCATGTTGGAGGTGATGAGGCCGGAAAAGCTGCTTGGAAAACCTGCCCTAAATGCCAAAAACGCATGAAGGATGAGCAACTGGATAATGTAGATGAGTTACAGAGTTATCTGATTCATCGTGTGGAGGTATTCCTCAATGCCCATGGCCGCAAGTTACTAGGATGGGATGAAATTCTGCAAGGTGGATTGGCACCTAATGCCACTGTAATGTCATGGCGTGGTGAACAAGGTGGAATTGCTGCCGTAAAATCGGGTCATCAGGCAATAATGACTCCCGGTTCGCACTGTTATATAGATAGTTATCAGGATGCTCCTTATTCTCAGCCCGAAGCCATCGGAGGATATCTGCCATTGGAAAAAGTATACTCTTACAATCCGATTCCCGCTTCGCTTACACCCGATGAAGCAAAATTGATTTATGGTGTTCAAGCCAATCTTTGGGCAGAATATATTCAGACGGACGAGCATTGTGAATTTATGATTTACCCTCGTATTCTTGCGCTGGCAGAGGTCGCGTGGTCTGCACCTGAACGGAAATCATGGACCGATTTTCGTCCCCGTGCTTTAAAGGCTGTAGGATATTTACAATCCAAAGGATATCATCCGTTCGATTTGAAAAAGGAGATCGGCAATCGGCCGGAAGCATCGCAACCGGTTCAGCATCTTGCATTGGGCAAGACCGTAAAATATAATGCTCCCTACAATTCGTCTTATCCGGCACAAGGTGATAAAACCCTGACTGATGGAATCCGTGGGAGTTGGACCTATAGTGACGGGGCGTGGCAGGGATTTATTTCCCGCGATCGTTTGGATGTAACTATCGATATGGGAGAATCGACAGATCTGCATTTGATTGGTGCTGATTTTATGCAGGTAGTGGGTCCTGAAGTATTTCTGCCTGTCGAAGTGATAATTTCTGTCTCGGAAGATGGAGAAAACTTCACTGAATTGAGCCGTCAGACGCATGAAGTGGTTAAATCGGACGCTGTAGTATTTAAGAATTATGCATGGAACGGAAATGCCAAAGGACGTTATGTCCGTTACCAGGCTCGTGCCGGAGAGGAATTCGGGGGATGGGTGTTTACAGACGAAATCGTTGTAAAGTAACTCTTTCCGCAGGTCTGGTAAAACCAAACGTATAAATTAGATAAATATAGAGTATTGAAAGAATGAAGAAACTACCTTATTTAGTATCACTTGCAGCCGTTTGGCTGTCCATAGCAGTAGCTTCTGCGCAAGAGAGTCCGGTGGATTATGTGAACCCGTTTATCGGAACAACGAATTACGGAACAACGAATCCCGGAGCCATCTGTCCGCAAGGCATGATGTCAGTTGTCCCTTTCAATGTGATGGGAGGAAAATCCGTTGGTAATAAAATAGATAAAGACAGCCAATGGTGGTCTACTCCTTATGAACATACCAATGCTTATTTTACCGGATTTTCACACGTCAATCTGAGTGGAGTGGGATGTCCGGAGTTGGGCTCTCTACTGTTGATGCCTACAACCGGAAAGCTGAACGTCGATTATTTACAGTACGGAAGTGCTTATAAAGACGAAAAGGCCACGCCTGGTTATTACTCGAATATCCTGACTAAATACGGAATCAAGAATGAGGTTTCAGCCACCTTACGTACCGGAATCACTCGTTTCACTTTTCCTAAAGGAGAAAGTAATATTTTGCTGAATCTTGGCGAAGGGTTGACTAATGAAACGGGAGCTACCGTCCGTTTTGTCAATGAGCGTGAGATAGAGGGGACTAAACTGCTGGGTACTTTTTGCTACAATCCGCAAGCTGTGTTTCCCATTTATTTTGTAATGCGTATCAATAAAGTCCCTCGTGCCCGTGGCTATTGGAAAAAGATGCGTCCGATGACAGTAGAAGCCCAATGGGACAATACGTCCGGCAAGAATAAATTGTATACTGCTTATACCAAGGAGATGAGTGGCGATGACATTGGTACATGGTTTACTTTCGATACCGAAGAAGGCGAAACCATCGAGGTAAGCATGGGAGTGTCCTTTGTCAGCATAGCCAATGCCCGTCTTAATCTGGATAAGGAACAGGCAGGTAAAGGATTTGATCAGATTCGTGCCGAAGCACGTTCCATGTGGGAGGACGATCTTTCGCGTATCCTCGTTGAAGGTGGTACGAAAGAGCAGAAGACAGTATTCTATACCGCTATGTATCACTTGCTGATCCATCCGAATATTTTGCAGGATGTGAACGGACAATATCCGGCTATGGAAAGCAGTGAGATCCTTACAACGAAGGGAAATCGTTATACCGTGTTTTCTCTTTGGGATACCTATCGTAATGTACATCAGCTGATGACCCTGCTTTTCCCTGATCGCCAACTGGATATGGTTCGCACGATGGTCGATATGTATAAAGAACACGGCTGGCTGCCCAAATGGGAACTTTACGGCCGTGAAACGCTTACTATGGAGGGTGATCCGAGTATTCCCGTTATCGTAGATACCTGGATGAAAGGCTTACGTGACTTCGATGTACAGGCAGCTTATGAAGCCATGTATAAGTCCGCTACGACTCCGGGTAAAGATAATCTGATGCGTCCCGATATCGATGATTACATTGCTAAAGGATATGTACCTTTGACAGAGCAGTATGACAATTCTGTTTCGCATGCACTTGAATATTATATTGCCGATTATGCCTTGTCTCGTTTTGCTCAGGCTTTAGGAAAGAAAGAAGATGCAAAATTGTTCTATGACCGTTCATTGGGTTATAAACATTATTACAGTAAAGAGTTTGGTACATTGCGTCCTATTTTACCCGATGGAACATTTTACTCTCCGTTCGACCCGATGGAGGGTGCCAATTTTGCTCCCAGTCCCGGTTTTCATGAAGGCAATTCCTGGAACTACACTTTTTATGTTCCCCATGACATTGCAGGTTTAACCCGTCTGATGGGAGGTAAGAAGAAGTTTGTGGATAAATTGCAGAAAGTCTTTGATGAGGGGCTATACGATCCGGCTAATGAACCGGATATTGCCTATCCTTATTTGTTCAGCTACTTCAAGGGAGAAGAGTGGCGTACTCAGAAACAGGTGAAACGGTTGCTTGCTGAATATTTCACTGACCAGCCTAATGGTATTCCCGGTAATGATGACACCGGAACTATGTCGGCATGGGCCATTTTCAGTATGATAGGTCTTTATCCTGACTGTCCGGGAATGCCCGATTATATGTTGACTACACCTACTTTCGACAAAGTGACTATTCGGCTTGACCCGAAGTATTACAAAGAAAAAGAATTGGTTATTACGGCAGTACGTCCCGGAAATGATGCCGATTTGATCAAAGAGGTGAAGTTGAATGGAAAGAAACATGCAGGCTATCGTATCAGCCATGATGAGTTGGTACATGCCGGAACGATGGAATTTATATTAAAATAAAAACAGATCAATCATGAACAAGAAAATCAAAATTGCATTTGCTTCGATGCTCGCTGTGCCACTGTTGGTATGTGCACAGGTCCGTACGGAACAAACCTTTGAAAAAGGGTGGAAGTTTACCCGTGAAGACAGTAAGGACTTCAGTAATTCCACTTATGATGATGCAAAGTGGCAGTCGGTAACGGTACCCCATGATTGGGCTATTTACGGGCCATTCAGCATTAATAACGATAAGCAGAATGTGGCTATTTCGCAAGATGGACAAAAAGAGGCGATGGAGCATGCCGGACGTACCGGTGGGCTTCCTTTTGTAGGTGTAGGATGGTATCGTCTCGATTTTGAGGCTCCTTCATTCAGTAAAGGTAAGAAGGCTACTTTGGTTTTTGATGGTGCTATGAGCCATGCTCATGTCTATATCAACGGACAAGAGGCCGGTTACTGGCCTTACGGTTACAATAGTTTTTATGTGGATGCCACCCCTTATTTGAAGCCGGGTGAAAAGAATACACTGGCTGTTCGTCTTGAAAACGAAAACGAATCTTCACGCTGGTACCCCGGTGCGGGATTGTATCGCAATGTACATCTGGTAGTGAATGAAGACGCTCATATTCCTACTTGGGGTACTCAGTTGACCACTCCGGTAGTGAAGGACGAATTTGCTAAGGTCAATCTGAAGACAAAACTCGATATACCTGCAGGCAAAACATTTGAAGGATACCGTATTGTCACCGAATTGAAGGATAAGAATGGTAAGGTTGTGGCAACTAATGAAAAGCAGGGCAGTCAGTTCGACGGCAATGTTTTTGAACAGGATTTTGTTGTTACTGCTCCGGCTTTGTGGACTCCCGATACTCCTAACCTTTACAATGCGGTTTCAAAAGTGTACGAAGGCAACACTTTGAAGGATGAATATACTACTCCGTTCGGTATCCGTTCCATTGAGATCATTCCGAACAAAGGCTTTTTCCTCAATGGAAAGAAAACCATGTTCAAGGGTGTTTGCAATCATCATGACCTCGGTCCGTTGGGAGGTATCGCCAATGAAGCCGGTATTCGCCGTCAGATCCGTATCCTAAAGGATATGGGGTGTAACGCCATCCGTACTTCACACAATATGCCCGCTCCTGAGTTGATTAAGGCTTGTGATGAGATGGGTATGATGATTATGGCGGAATCATTCGATGAATGGAAAGCGGCCAAAGTGCAGAACGGTTATCATAAAGTTTTTGATGAATGGGCAGAAAAAGATCTGGTGAATCTGATTCATCAGTATCGTAACAATCCAAGTGTGGTTATGTGGTGTATCGGTAATGAAGTGCCGGATCAGTGGAACGGCGATCGTGGACCGAAGCTTTCACGTTTCCTGCAAGACATCTGCCATCGTGAAGACCCTACACGTCCCGTTACTCAGGGTATGGATGCGCCTGATGCTGTGGTTAATAACAACATGGCTGCCGTGATGGATGTAGCCGGTTTCAATTACCGCCCTCACAAATATCAGGAAAATTACAAGAAACTTCCGCAACAGATTATTTTGGGTAGCGAAACTGCTTCTACTGTCAGTTCACGTGGGGTTTACAAGTTCCCGGTGGTACGTCGTGCCATGCAGAAATATGACGACCACCAGTCTTCATCGTATGATGTAGAACACTGTGGTTGGTCCAATCTTCCTGAAGACGATTTTATCCAGCATGAAGATCTGCCTTATTGCATTGGTGAATTTGTATGGACCGGATTCGATTATTTAGGTGAGCCTACTCCGTATTATACTGATTGGCCCAGTCACTCTTCATTGTTTGGGATTATCGACCTTGCCGGACTTCCGAAAGATCGTTATTACCTCTACCGCAGCCACTGGAATAAAGATGCGGAAACCTTGCACATCCTGCCTCACTGGAATTGGGAAGGACGTGAAGGTGAAGTGACCCCTGTATTTGTATATACCAATTATCCTTCGGCCGAGTTGTTTATCAATGGTAAAAGCCAGGGTAAACGCACAAAAGACCTTTCGGTTACGGTACATAATAGTGGTGATTCTGCTTCTATTGCCAATTTCAAACGTCAGCAGCGTTATCGTCTGATGTGGATGGATACGAAGTATGAACCGGGTACCGTGAAAGTAGTCGCTTATGACAAGGATGGTAAGGCCGTTGCGGAAAAAGAAATTCATACTGCCGGCAAACCCGATCATATTGAGTTGGTGGCAGACCGCAGTGTGATCGATGCTAATGGTAAGGACCTCTCGTTTGTAACGGTTAAGGTGGTTGATAAAGATGGTAATCTTTGCCCGTTGGCTGACAATGAAATCAGCTTCAAGGTGAAAGGGGCAGGTACTTATTGCGCAGGAGCCAATGGTAATCCGGCTTCACTCGAGTCATTCCAGACTCCGAAGATGAAAGTGTTCAGTGGCATGATGACAGCTATTGTGCAATCTACCGAGAAAGCAGGAAAGATTACGCTCGAGGCTACCGGGAAGGGCCTGAAAAAAGGTACATTGGTGATCGAGAGTAAATAATCTGTTCAGATAAAGATAAGAAAAGAGGGGATCCGGGCAACCAGATACCCTCTTTTTTTGTTATATTTTATATGCAAACCTTAAATGATGATAGTATGAAACAACACCGGATCATTCACATACCAACATTCGTCTTAGCTTTATTTTTGATGTTTACCAGCTCTGTTTTGCGAGCACAGGATAAGCCTGTTTGGCTGGCAGATTCTCTTATTACTGTAGGATACGCTACCGGGAATAAAAAGAATATTTCCGGTTCGGTGGAAAAAATTACGGAGTTAGGAATGAATAAAGATCAGATTACCAATCCCTTGGAGGCTATCCGTGGACGTGTTCCCGGACTCACTATAGAAAAAGGAACCAATGGCCCGGCTGCTTTGGATGCCGTACGTTTGCGGGGAACCACTTCACTGACTAGTGGTAATGACCCTCTGATTATTGTTGACGGTGTGTTTGGTGATCTCAGTATGTTGACTTCTATATATCCTACCGATATAGAAAGCTTTACTATCTTGAAAGATGCTTCGGAGACAGCACAATATGGTTCCCGTGGTGCTTCAGGTGTTATCGAGATCACTACCAAGAAGGGAATTCGGGGCAAAACCAGAGTCAGCTATAACGGTAGTTTCGGCATATCCTCCGTATACAAAAATCTGGAGATGCTTTCCGGCAGTGAGTTTCGTAATCTGGCGCAGCAACAGGGCATTTCAATACTTGATAAAGGGAATGAAACCAATTTTTTGAAGGAGATAGAGCAAACAGGTCTGCAACAGAATCATCATGTTGCATTTTATGGTGGGACGGATGCTTCAAGCTATCGTGTTTCGTTGGGCTTTATGGATCGTCAGGGCATTATATTGAACGAGGATATGAAGAACTTCACTTCGAATATGAACATGACCCAGCATGTTTTTGATGATTTTTTGGTGTGCGAGCTGGGTATGTTTGGCTCTATCCAAAAGAACCATAATTTGTTTGACCTTCAAAAAACATTCTATTCGGCTGCAACTTTTAATCCTACATATCCCAATCACCGTAATCCGGAAACCAGTTCCTGGGATCAGATTACCAATGCCAGCCAGATCACTAACCCTTTGGCCTGGATGGAAGTGAAAGATCATGATGCGACTTCACATATCAGTACTCATGCTCGGCTAACCTTTAATTTACTGCGCGAACTTAAACTGATTCTTTTTGGTTCTTATACTTATAATATTGTTGAAAATTCCCAGTATCTGCCTACATCTGTATGGGCACACGGACAAGCATATAAAGGTACCCGGAAAATGGAATCACTGCTTGGCAATCTGATGTTGACCTATAAAAAGAACTGGAATAAACATTATTTTGATGTACTGGCTCTGGCAGAACTTCAAAAAGAGACTTATAGCGGTTTTTACACCACTGTGACCAATTTCAATTCCGATCAGTTTGGTTATAACAACCTTCAGGCAGGTGCCATTCGCCTTTGGGAAGGAACGAACTCTTATTTTGAACAGCCGCGGTTGGCATCTTTTCTCGGTCGCTTCAATTATACGTTTGACGACCGGTATATCCTTACGGTGAATGCTCGTACCGATGCTTCTTCCAAGTTTGGTGCCAATCATAAATGGGGCTTTTTTCCATCCGTGTCGGCTGCCTGGGTTGTCAGTGAAGAGAAGTTTATGAAACGTATTTCATTGGTGGATAATCTGAAATTCCGTATCGGTTACGGGCTGGCCGGCAATCAGAGTGGCATCGACTCTTATACAACGCTTAATCTGGTAAAGCCTAACGGAGTTGTTCCTGTTGGGAGTTCACAGGTGGTTACTTTGGGTAATATGCGTAATACCAATCCCGATTTGAAATGGGAAGTAAAGCGTACTTTTAATGCAGGTGCAGATCTTGGTATGTTTGGCAACCGGTTACTCTTTTCTTTGAACTACTATAATTCCAAGACCTCTGATATGCTTTATCTTTATAATGTCAGTGTGCCGCCTTTTACCTATAACACTCTTTTGGCAAATATAGGTTCCATGCGCAACTGCGGTACGGAGATTGCTGTCGGCATCACTCCTTTGAAGACCCGCGACATGGAATTGAACATTAATGTTAATGTCACTTTCCAGCAAAATAAATTGCTTTCATTAAGTGGAATGTATGGTGGAGAGAATATTTCGGCACCTGAGTATAAAAGCCTGGCAAGTCTGGACGGAGCCGGATTTCATGGTGGATATAATCATATTGTGTATCAGATGATAGGACAACCCTTAGGGGTATTCTACCTGCCTCATTGCAAAGGGCTTATTTCCGATGGCAATGGTGGGTATACGTATGACATTGCCGATTTGAACGGTGGAGGGGTGAGCCTTGAAGATGGAGAAGACCGCTATGTGGCAGGTCAGGCGGTACCCAAGACTTTACTTGGCTCCAATATCAGTTTTCGCTATAAACGTTTCGATCTCTCAGTACAGATAAATGGGGCATTCGGTCATAAAATCTATAACGGTACTTCACTGACCTACATGAATATGAATATTTTTCCTGATTACAATGTAATGAAGAAAGCTCCCGGACGTAATATCAAAGACCAGACTGCTACGGACTATTGGCTGGAGAGAGGTGATTATGTAAACTTCGATTATGTTACGATAGGCTGGAATGTTCCGGTGTCGAAGTGGAAAAAATACGTCCAGTCCCTCCGTCTCGCACTGACTGTCAATAATCTGGCTACTATTACCGGATATTCCGGTCTGTCACCTATGATCAACAGCTCTACCGTTAATTCTACTTTGGGAGTGGATGACAAACGGGGATATCCTTTAGCACGTACCTATACGCTTGGTTTGAGTATTAACTTTTAATTTGGAGGATTAATTATGAAAAGGCACTATATATATTCCTTTGTCTGTATCCTGATGTTTAGTCTGCTGTTTTCATGTGATGACTTTCTGAATGAAAATCCTAAAGATAAGATTCCCGAAGAGGATGCTTACAAGAGTCTCACCGATTTGTATTATAATGCAGTGGCTTCCTTATACAATAACATAGGAGGTTATAGTGATAGTCAGGGGTTGCAGGGCACCGGCAGGGGAATTTACGATCTGAATACCTTTACCACCGATGAGGCTATTATGCCTACCCGTGGAGGTGACTGGTATGATGGAGGATTCTGGCAGGGACTTTTTCTTCATCGTTGGGGAGTCGATAATGATGCTATTCAGGCTACGTGGGAATATTTATATAAGGTTATAGGTCTTTGCAATCAGTCACTTGAACGAATCGATACTTATCAGGAGACTCATCACGACACGGAACTTCCTGCTTACCGGGCAGAGGTTCGTGCTTTCCGTGCTTTGTATTACTATCATTTAATGGATTTGTTCGGACGTGTTCCTCTAATTCTATCATCTGCTATACCTTTGAAAGAGGTGAAACAAAACAGTCGTAAAGAAGTTTTTGATTTTATTGTGAAGGAGTTACAGGAGTCTGCCCCTTTATTGGCGCAAACATATAGCAATCGTTCCGGCAATTATTATGGGCGGATTACCCGTCCCGTGGTCCATTTCTTGCTTGCCAAACTTGTCTTGAATGCTGAGATATATGCGGATGATAACTGGACCGATACACAATATCCCGATGGAGGAGACATCTATTTTGAAGTAGATGGCAACCGGCTCAATGCCTGGCAAACGGTGGAGGCATATTGTGATTCCATTACTGCGGCGGGATATCGTCTGGAAGATAACTATGAAGCAAACTTTGCTGTTTACAATGAATCTTCTGCCGAGAATATTTTTACCATTCCAATGAGTAAGACTTTATATACTAACCAGATGCAATATCTTTTCCGTTCCCGTCACTATAATCATGCCAAGGCCTACGGATTGGGAGGAGAGAATGGTTCAAGTGCTACTGTGGAAGTACTTCGAACCTTTGGGTATGATACCCAAACTGTCGATCCCCGTTTTGATAAATGTTATTTTGCAGGTGTTGTTTACGATTTGAAGGGAAAGGTCATCACACTCGATGACGGTACTTTGCTGGAGTATTTTCCTTGGAAGGTGGATGTCGATATCTCTAATACCTCCTATGAAAAGACCGCAGGCGCACGGATGAAAAAGTATGAGATTGATGAAACCGCCACAAAAGATGGTAAACTAATGGAAAATGATATTGTACTCTATCGTTATGCCGATGTTTTATTAATGAAGAGTGAGGCCAAAGTCCGTAACGGAGAAAATGGAGATGTAGAACTGAATCTTGTTCGCGCCCGTGTGAATGCTCCTTTCCGGACAGCTACATTAGAAAGTTTGCTTTCGGAACGTCAATTAGAGTTTGCCTGGGAGGGTTGGCGCAGGCAAGATTTGGTTCGTTTTCGCCAATATACCCGTGCTTATACAAGCAGGCCCCGGCTTCCGGGTGAGGAAAGTGGCTATACCACAGTATTTCCTATTCCGGAGAAAATCCGTTTGATGAATCCCAATCTGACACAGAATCCGGGATATTGAATTTGCAAAATATTATGTGGAGATGATTATTTTAAATCATAAAATAATCCATCATTATATTAGAAATATCTATTTATAAGGTAAATCGTTCTTGCTACTTTTGCGTATTGATACAAAATCAGTGAAGTAACATTGTTTTCAACCTTATAGATAATATGAAATAATGAAGATCAAAACACTAACACTTTTCTCGTTTTTATTGGCTTCCTGTTCGCAGCAGGTTACTAGGATCGACTTGTCGGGTAGTTGGCAGTTTACGACCGATTCTACTCATTGGGACAGTACGGTCCTGTTACCCGGATCCATGGCTTCCAATGGCTTGGGAGAAGACATTACTGCCAATACTCCGTGGACCGGAGGTATCGTTGATTCAGCCTATTTCCGGAGTGATGCCTATGCCCGTTATCGTGAACCGGGTCATGTTAAAATCCCCTTTTGGTTGCAGCCTGTGAAGTATTACAAGGGGGCAGCCTGGTATAAAAAAGAGGTGACTGTTCCGGAAGGCTGGGGGCAACAGGATATCAGTTTATTTCTGGAACGTTGTCATTGGGAAACTCGTTTGTGGGTAGATGATAAAGAGGTCGGTATGCAGAATGCATTGGGTGCTCCACATCAGTACGACTTATCGGATGTCCTGACTCCCGGAAAACACACATTAACTTTACGTATCGATAATCGTGTAAAGGATATCGATCTGGGTGAAAATTCCCACAGTATTTCCGATCATACTCAGGGCAATTGGAACGGGGTTATCGGGGATATGTTTCTTCAGGTGCGTCCTCAGGTGAACATTGCACGTACGACTATTTTCCCGGATATATCAGCTAAAAACATTCGTGTGAAAACATTCCTCCGTAACCGTAAGAAGAATGAAGTGACAGCTTTGCTCGCTTTGGAGGCTGATGGCAAACTTTTGCAAAAGGAGGTCAATCTTCAGCCGGGGACTAATGAAGTGGAGGCTGTTCTGGCTTTGGGAGATGATATCCGTTTGTGGGATGAATTTCATCCGAATTTATATCGATTGAAAGTAAGTCTGACTGATAAGGAGCAAAAGACCACTGATTTTAGTGAAGAGTCTTTTGGTATGCGTGATTTTAAAGTAGTCAATGGTTGTATCACGATTAACAACCGTCCTGTCTTTTTGCGTGGTGCGTTGGATTGTGCCGCTTTTCCTAAAACAGGCTATCCGCCCACTGACAAAGAAACTTGGAGAAGAATATTCACAGCTTTTCAGGCACATGGGCTGAACCATGTTCGTTTTCATTCATGGTGTCCTCCTGAGGCTGCATTTTGTGCAGCTGATGAAATGGGACTTTATCTGGAAATAGAATGTTCCTCTTGGGCCAATCAGTCTACGACGATTGGTGACGGTCGTCCGCTCGATCGGTTCATTTGGGACGAAAGTGAACGGATTGTCAACACGTTTGGCAATCATCCTTCGTTTTGTATGATGATGTATGGCAATGAACCGGCAGGTGTGGGGAGTAGTACTTATCTGGCCAACTTTGTCACAACATGGAAGGATCGGGATAATCGCCGCTTGTATTGTAGCGGTGCAGGATGGCCCATGTTGGCGGTCAATGATTTTTTAAGTGATCCTGCTCCCCGCATTCAGGGATGGGGACAGGGACTTCGGAGTATTATCAACGCAGAACCTCCCCGTACCGATTATGATTGGTCGGAATATGTCAGTCGCTTCAGCCAACCTGTTGTAAGTCACGAAATCGGGCAATGGTGTGTTTATCCTAATTTTAAAGAGATCAGCAAATATGACGGTGTCATGCGTCCTGCAAATATGGAAATTTTCAGGGATATTCTGCAAAATAATGGTATGATACATCTTGCAGACAGTTTCTTGCTTGCGTCCGGCAAATTACAGGCACTCTGCTATAAAGCAGATGTTGAGGCTGCTTTACGTACCAGGAATTTCGGTGGATTCCAGTTACTGGGACTCAATGACTTTCCGGGACAAGGTACAGCATTGGTCGGTGTGCTGGATGCTTTCTGGGAAGAAAAAGGTTATATTTCTCCCGAAGAGTACCGCCGTTTCTGTGCTCCAACCGTCCCTTTGGCACGTTTGCCTAAACTTATTTATAAAAATGACGAACTGTTGAACGCCCGGGTAGAAGTGGCTCATTATGGCGAAACTCCACTAAAGAATGTGGCAGCCGGATGGACTTTGTCCGATACGGCAGGGAATGTACTGCAGTCCGGACAGTGGAAAGTAGATTTACTTCCCATAGGCAATAACTTCCCATTAGGAGATATTTCCGCTTCTTTAGCTCAGATGGAAACTCCCCGGCGTTTGGTGTTGGAGGTGGCAGTCGGTGAGTGGAAGAACAGTTGGAATGTTTGGGTTTATCCCGCTCTGCCACTCAAAGTAGAGGGAGAAGAGAGTATCCGGATGGTCGACTGTTTGGATACCACTACCCTAAAGGCTCTTGAAGGAGGTGCTTCTGTATTGTTATCTTTAAAGAAAGGGACACTGACCCGTCAAATGGGAGGTGATATTCAGGTTGGATTTTCCAGTATTTTCTGGAATACTGCTTGGACAGGAGGACAAGCTCCTCATACATTGGGTATTTTGTGTAATCCGAAACATCCGGCTTTGAGTCAATTCCCCACAGAATATTACAGTGATTATCAATGGTGGGATGCCATGAGCCATTCCGGTGCCATTAAAGTGGCCGAACTTTCTCCTGAAATAGCTCCGATAGTGCGTGTCATCGACGATTGGTTTACAAATCGTCCTCTCGCCTTGCTATTCGAGGTAAAAGTAGGTAATGGAAAATTGTTGGTATCGGGCATTGATTTCTGGCAAAACATGGATAAGCGTGTCGAAGCGCGCCAATTATTGTATAGCTTGAAAAAGTATATGGCAAGTCCGGCTTTCTCTCCGGTCGTATCTGTACAGGCGGAGCAAGTGCTGCAATTAGTCTCTGATAAATAGAATATTCTGTTTTATATAAATTTGCCCGGGCTTACATCTTTCGATGTATACCCGGGCAAATTTTATGAGATATTCTCTGTGTAAATCAGTGTGATCGGTGGTGAAACTTCTTAGTCGAAAAGACTTCTGAACTTCTTGAATATCTTTTCTTTAATTGAAGTACTTGGCTTGAAGTTCTTCGATTCTTCCAGCTTTTCCAAAGTACTTTTTTCGTCTTTACTCAGTGTCTCCGGCACATATACGCTTACGTTAACCAGCAGGTCTCCTGTGCCGTAACCGTTTACGCTTGGCAACCCTTTACCGCGGAGTCGGAGCACTTTTCCCGGTTGTGTACCTGCTTCGATTTTTACCTTCACTTTTCCGTCGATGGTTGGAATTTCTACCGCACCTCCGATAGCTGCTGTAGGGAAACTCAGCAATAAGTTGTATACCAGATCGTTTTCATCACGAATCAGCTCCGGATGTGGCTCTTCTTCCACCAAAATCAATAGGTCGCCCGGGATACCGTTATGTTTTCCGGCATTTCCTTTGCCGCCCATAGAGAGTTGCATGCCTTCTGCTACTCCGGCGGGAATTTTTACTGTTACTACTTCCTCACCGTATTCGATACCTTCTCCACCACAAACCTTACACTTGTCTTTAATGATTTTTCCCTCGCCATTACAAGTAGGACACGTAGTACGTGTCTGCATGGTTCCTAAGATGGTTTGCTGGTTACGGATTACCGAACCGCTACCTTTACAGGTCGGACAAGTTTCAGAACCGCCATTACCTTCTGCCCCTGTTCCGTGACAGTGCGAACAAGGTACATATTTTTTTAGTTTGAATTTCTTTTCAACTCCTGTAGAGATCTCTTTCAAATTCAGCTTCACTTTCACCCGGAGGTCTGAGCCACGGAATTTTCTCTGTTGAGAACCTCCGCCTCCAAATCCGCCGAAGCCTCCGAAACCACCACCGAATCCGCCGCCGCTATGGCCGCCGAAAATATCACCGAACATAGAGAAGATGTCGTCCATGGACATTCCGCCACCGAATCCTCCGAACGGTCCGCCGTTTCCGGCTGCTCCACTCATTCCTGCATGACCAAACTGGTCGTAGCGGGCACGTTTATCCGGATTACTCAGTACGTCATACGCTTCGGCTGCTTCTTTAAACTTTTCTTCTGCTTCCTTATCACCCGGATTTTTGTCCGGGTGATATTGGATGGCTTTTTTCCGGTATGCTTTCTTTATTTCTTCGACTGTTGCCTCTTTCGTGACTTCCAGCACTTCGTAATAATCTCTTTTTTCTGCCATATTTTAGTTTCGTTGATTTTAATTATATTAGCAAGTTTGTCGTGTTCCGGTTATTCACCCACAACTACTTTTGCATGGCGGATTACTTTGCCGTTAAGGGTATATCCGGTCTGTACACAATCCAATATTTTACCTTTCTGTTCTTCTGTCGGAGCAGGGATCACAGCGATGGCTTCGTGATAATCCGTATCCAACGGTTGGTCTTTAGTTTCGATAACCTTTACTCCATCCTGCGACAGAATAGACAGGAACTTATTATATATCAACTCAACACCCTCTTTTACGGCAGTTACGTCCGTAGCCGTTTCCATAGTTGTCAGTGCACGTTCCATGTCGTCGATTACCGGTAGAATACTTTTGATGCTCTTCTCACCACCGTTCAGAATCAACTCTGCTTTTTCTTTGATGGTCCGTTTACGGTAGTTATCGAATTCAGCCGAAAGACGGAGGTATTTGTCCTTCTGATCTTCGATCTGGCTATGGGCTTCTTCCAGTTCTTTTTCCAGTTTCTCCTCTGCGGTCAGCGGTGTGCTTTCCTCAGTGGTTTCTTCGTTTTGCGACTGTCCTTCAACGGTATCTTGAATATCGTCTACTGTCAACTCTTCTTCTTTCTTGGTTTTTTTTTCTTTTGGGTCCATATCTATTCTGTTTTTATTCTTGTTAAACGGATTTAGTTTCATGTCAATACGGCATTTTAATGTATTGGCTTTGCAGCAAAAACTTTGCCAGTTTGTTTGTTTTGCCAAAAAACGCAGCAAAGGTAATACTTTTATGTCAGATTGACACATTACTGATAGTTCGTTATTCACTAAAAATGTCTACCTTTGTCACCGCATTATTTGATAATAAATAATTTAAGGAATAATAATAGAATGATTACAGTTTCAAACGTTTCGGTACAGTTTGGTAAAAGAGTATTGTTTAATGATGTAAATCTGAAATTTACAAGTGGAAATTGTTATGGTATTATCGGTGCCAATGGCGCCGGCAAGTCAACTTTTCTTCGTACGATATACGGTGACCTCGACCCGACTACCGGAAACATTACGTTAGGTCCGGGCGAACGCCTTTCGGTATTGAGCCAGGACCACTTTAAGTGGGACGCTTATACGGTAATGGATACCGTAATGATGGGTCACACCGTGTTGTGGGATATTATGAAGCAACGCGAAGTTCTTTATGCCAAAGAAGATTTTACCGATGAAGACGGTCTGAAGGTTTCCGAACTGGAAGAGAAGTTTGCCGAACTTGACGGATGGAATGCTGAAAGTGACGCAGCTATGTTGCTGAGCGGTTTGGGTGTGAAAGAAGATAAACATTATACATTGATGGGTGAATTGAGCGGTAAGGAAAAAGTGCGTGTGATGCTGGCACAGGCATTATACGGAAATCCGGATAACCTGTTGCTTGACGAGCCTACCAATGACCTGGATATGGAGACTGTTACCTGGTTGGAAGAGTATCTCTCTAATTTCGAACATACCGTGTTGGTTGTAAGTCACGACCGTCACTTTCTCGATTCTGTCTGTACACATACGGTCGATATCGATTACGGAAAAATTAATCTTTTTGCCGGTAACTACAGTTTCTGGTATGAATCCAGTCAATTGGCCCTCCGTCAGCAGCAGAACCAGAAGGCCAAAGCTGAGGAGAAAAAGAAAGAACTGGAAGAATTTATCCGCCGTTTCAGTGCCAATGTTGCCAAGAGTAAGCAGACTACCAGTCGTAAGAAAATGCTCGAAAAGTTGAATGTTGAAGAAATCAAACCGTCCTCCCGTAAATATCCGGGTATTATCTTTACTCCGGAGCGTGAGCCGGGCAATCAGATATTGGAAGTTTCCGGTTTGAGCAAGAAGACCGAAGAAGGGGTTGTATTGTTCAACGACGTGAACTTCAATGTGGAGAAAGGTGACAAGATTGTGTTCATTTCCCGTAATCCGCGTGCGATGACTGCTTTCTTTGAGATAATCAACGGTCATATGAAGCCTGATGCAGGACATTTCAACTGGGGGGTAACAATTACAACTGCTTATCTTCCTTTGGATAATACCGAATATTTCAATACTGATTTGAATCTGGTCGACTGGTTGAGCCAATATGGCGAGGGTAATGAAGTTTATATGAAAGGTTTCCTGGGACGTATGCTTTTCTCCGGTGAAGAAGTACTGAAGAAAGTGAGTGTACTTTCGGGAGGTGAGAAAATGCGTTGTATGATTGCCCGTATGCAGTTGCGCAATGCCAACTGTCTGATTCTCGATACTCCGACCAATCATCTCGACTTGGAGTCTATTCAGGCATTCAACAACAACCTGAAAACTTATAAAGGCAATATCCTTTTCTCTTCACATGACCACGAATTTATTCAGACCGTTGCCAATCGTGTGATTGAGCTGACTCCGAACGGTATTATCGATAAGATGATGGAATACGACGAATACATTACTTCCGATCACATCAAAGAGCTGAGAGCCAAGATGTACAAGTAATGATGTACGGTTTTGAACGATGAACGATTAACGATGAACAGGTTGCGCATGAATGGGCACCTGTTCATCGTTTTTTTGTTCGTATTCACTTTATTTATCGTTTACTGTTGTTTATCGTTCATAGTTTATCATTCATCGTTATTTTACCTTTCTCCATTTATTACGTATCATATATAAACACATATACCGTGGCTTATGGAACAAAAGGAAATACAGGCATTAGTAGAAAGGAGCAGGAAGCAAGATGCAAGTGCATTTGCTTTGCTTGTGGCAGAGTATCAGACTTTTGTTTTTCGCCTGGCATTCCGCTTGTTGTGTAATGAAGAGGAAGCGCGGGATATGGTACAGGAGACTTTCCTGCGTGTCTGGCTTTCGTTGGACAAATACCGTCCTGAATTTCGCTTTGCGACCTGGCTTTACAGGGTTGCGTGTAATATTTGTTATGATCGTTTGCGGGTTTTACAACACTCGCCGGCCGGAGCGCTTTCCGATATTGCGTTTTCCGAGTTGCCCATTCTTTCCAATGATAACGTCGAAGCAGTGTTAGTCAACCGGGAGTTGAAAGCATATATCCTGTACTTTATGCAACAACTGACTCCTAAGCAGAAGCTGGTATTTACATTGCGCGATATAGAAGAGTTGGAAATCAAAGAGATCGAGATTATTACCGGACTCACATCGATCCAGATCAAAACAAACCTCTATCTCGCCCGGAAGAGTATCCGTAAGAAGTTGAATGAAATAAATAAAGAAAGATGAAAAAGGAAGAAATTAATTATGAAAGGTGGTTGGGACAGTTAAAAAAGACCCCCCCCATTCTGGAAAATCCGGAGGTATTAACCGAAGATATTATGCGTGCTGTCAAGGCGGCTTCTTTCAGAAGTCCGGCCAAGCGCAGACCGAATCTTGTTGCCTGGTGTTCGGGCATTGCTGCAACTTTGCTCTTGGCGATATGGGTAGCAGAAACGATGTCTGTTGATTCATTTCCCTCGTCTGAAGTAATCATCATACCGGAGCCCTATCAATCGAATACTTTCACAGACAGTCGGGAGCATAGAGGTTTGACGATAGGAGAGAAGCAGGAGCTTTTCTTTACCGCATCCCGTAATCGGAAAAGGGAAATGCTTAAACGAGAACGGCTTTATACTCAGTATAAACAGATAATGAAGAGTGAGTGATCTTTAAAAAATAGATGCGTATGAAAACAAAAAATCTTTTACCGATATTGTTGCTTGCCGTTTCAATGGTGTCCTGCACCACCTATTATCAAGTGAAAACCCAGGTTTTTCCTGATGGATCGGCTCGTAGGGAAGTTTATGCCTTTGGCGATTCTGCATTCATGGCCGGAAATTGGGCACAAAATCCTTTTATGTTCTCATTGGATTCCGGTTGGACGGTGACGCGTTTTGATTCTGTCCGGATGCATAATTATTTTGGAGAGAAGGAAAAGATAAACGTGTGTGCCAGCAGGGAGCAGGCTTCTGTCGACTTATTTTCGGAGCAGGTCCGGCCTAAAAATCCGATGTTTCGTCCTTTGGTGACTCCGCGGGAAACACTGACCAAACATTTCCGTTGGTTCTATACGTATTATACCTATAACGGTGTTTATCCCGAACTGACAGAAAAAGGGCCTGTACCTCTGAAAAACTATCTGAACGAGTCGGAACAGAAACTTTGGTTTCAGGGCGACGACACTGCGTATCGGGGAATGAACGGATTGGAGATGAAAGAAGTACTCGATCGTTTGGAAGGACAATTTGTTCAATGGTACAACCGTAGTCTCTATGAATTAAGTATTGAAGTGATGCGGCCTTTTATAGCTGACCTGAAGCAGGGCGACTATCTTTCACGTCTGAATGCGGCTAAGGATTCATTGTATCAGGCATATCGGCCTCAGAATGATGATCCGGACTTCTCTCCGGCACTCGTTTGTCAATTACTCGATACTCACTTTCACACTGATTGCTTTTCGCTTCTCTATAAAGAAAAACAGCAGGAAGTGGATAAAAAATTTGATGAGGAAACACGTTCCGTTGAGTTATTTGGAGTGGTGATTCAATATGAACTCAATATGCCCGGACAAATGCTTTCGGCAAATACAACCTTTAGGGAGGATGGTCATTGGGTCTGGAAAGTAGATGCCTATCGTCTTTTGGCAGGCGAATATCTTTTGACTGCCGAGTCGCGCGTACCCAACATCTGGGCCTTTATCCTCACCGGCTTGCTTATTCTTTTGGGTATAGCCTATTGGATAAAAAAGCGATGAACAAGAAGGAGTGAAGTTGTGTCAAAGGTCCTCTCACCACAGATTGCACTGATTTCCACAGATTATTCGTGTCGTTAAAATTCCTTCTGTGTTCCTCAGTGTCCTCTGTGGTGAGTTTTTTGATATGCTCCCGTTTTTTATCGTTTATAAATCAACTTATTTTTCCCTTCCCCGAATAAATTGTCTCCTATGGTTGTGATTTTATCTCCTTTGGCAACTACGTAGCGTAGCCTGTCACATCCCATGAAAGCACCATATTCGATGGCTGTAATGCTTTCCGGCAATTCCACGGTTCCACACAGACGTCCGCAATTGCTGAAAGCTCGCTGTCCAATGCTTTTCAGTCCATGAGGTAAACGAATGCGGAGCAGGTATTTTTTTTGTGAGAAAGTGAAGTCCGGGATAGCTGTCGCATTGGTCTTTTCGATGTCTACGGCAACCAGATTCGGCATATAATCCCGTATCAGTTTAAAATCGGCTGCATCCAGTTTACCTTCGATGGTCAGGAAGTTGATCTCTTTCGGTTGTAGCCCTGCTTTTTGTATTTCACTTTCCAGCGTGCTCAAAGCACCTACCTCTATTTTAGCTTCCAATGGTTCGCCTTCAATGAACGCAAAGTTATCCCAACGATTTTTCAGCCGGTATTCATCACTTGCTCCCAGCGGTACGAAGATTGCAGTGATGCTGTCAGCCAAGGCTCCCGGCAGCAGGTTGGGAGGAGTTTTCTTTTTGATCTGGCAGATGTTCAGGTTCTCGCATCCCATAAAAGCTGTATCTTCAATGTTCTTGATTTTTTCCGAAAGAACCACTTTCTTTAGGGTCGATTTCCCTTTGGCAATGCCGTTTTCCATCTTGCAGAAAGCATAGGCCGGAACAAAGTTTGGCATGTAAATATAGAATTTATCCGGATACGTACCTTCTTTTCCCGAATACATACTGATACTTGCATTCGCTATATCGAGCACTTGCAGATTTTTGAATTCATCGCGCAGATGCTTGAAATCCACTGCGTTGATCTTTCCTGTCAGAGTGAGGTGAGTCACCTGGTTTGCTTCTTCTTCCGTCATCATCGAAATAAGAGTTCCCGGTTTGCTGACGAAATATGTTTTCTTAACTTCTTGTGCCGTAGCTGCAAATAGATTGGCAGCAAGGACTATTCCTATAAATAGATGTTTTATTTTCATATTTATGATAAATGTTTAGACAAATATAGCGAATCATACTTTATCTCGTTGAGAGTTTTAGGAAAATATAGTTATTTTTGTCCTTCAACTAATAAATTAACAAAATGGAACAACAAGAAAAAGAGAGCAGTCCGATTCACTCTTCGGGAGGAATTCCGGCATTTGCAAGTATTGCATTATTTCTGGTGGGTTTCTATATTCTTATACCTCTGTTTGGGATTATTCTGAGTTCTATCCCTGTATTAAAAGAGTGGAGAATGGGGACTTTCTTTATTGGGGAGGGAGCTATGTTGCTGAGCGTGTTTGTTGTTACCTTCCTGATGATGCAATTTCTGGATCATCGTCCCTTCTCCGATTTAGGATTCAGTCTGAAAGGACGTGGTAAAGACATCTTGTACGGCTTTTTGATGGCAGTGCTTATCTATGCCATTGGCTTTGCTGTTTGTTTGCTGACCGGTCAGATTGAGGTTGTCGGTGTTCATTTTCATTGGAGCGATCTGCTCTTGAGCGGGCTGTTTTTCGCTATGGTTGCCATTGTCGAAGAAACTATGATGCGCGGATATATTCTGGGGCGCTTATTGCGTACGCGACTCAATAAATTTATTTCTCTTTTCATCTCTTCCTTTTTGTTTGCGTTGCTCCATCTGATGAATCCCAATGTGGCTTTTTTGCCTATGCTTAATCTGGTGTTGGGAGGATTATTACTGGGAGCTGCCTATCTTTATACCCGTAACCTTTGGTTTCCAATTTCGCTTCATTTCTTTTGGAACTGGATTCAAGGACCCATGCTTGGATTTGAAGTCAGTGGCAATCGTTTCTGTGAAACCTTGTTTTCACTTCGCCTGCCCGCAAATAATCTGATCAACGGAGGAGCATTTGGTTTTGAAGGTTCGCTGGTTTGCACGGCATTGGCAACGCTCTTTACACTGTTCATAATCTGGTGGTTTGAGCGTTTATCGCAGAAGACGCAGAGGTATTAAGGATATGGTGATATTGGCTTTTTCTTTATTGCCAGTAATTCGGTATGCTTGCTCAGTTGTGAATTAGAGATAAAAATGACCTGTGTTTTGCTGAGTCTGCGAATATTAATAACACAAAATCTATACGAATTCAAAATGTGTGGGCAAATATATCAAAAACTTTCTATTTGTTTGGATATTCCTCTTTTTCCTGACACGTTTCGTGTTCTTTTTTGGGAGGATAAAAGGCGATAAACTCATATATATGCAGAATAAAAACAAATTTATGATGGGCAAGTAATACGATATTAATTTCTTAGTCTATAGAAAGTTAATATCGTAATTGTAAAGAGTTAGCTTTTTGTTGGCAGAAAGTTAATTCCGTGCTGATATGAAGTTAACTTCCTTTCAGAATCAAGTCATTTTGTTTCCGATAGTTGCTGTTAAGGGATGAAAAAGGTGGCTGAAAATGCCTGATTTCCTCTATATGCTGTTTGTTTCTGATTCTTTTGTATATGTGAAAATGATTGTTGTTTCTGATATTTTTCAATTGTTGTGTTCTGTAAAGATCCTATATTCAATCTTTTGTTTGTATTTTAGTTTGATTTGCTTTCCTTATGATTTTGTCTGATAGAGATTCTCGGGCTTTTTTCTATATATATTTATATTAGGGCTGTAAAAACTGATTTTACCAGCATTTGGAAATACAAAATGATAATTGTTAAATCTCAGTTCTCTATCTTGTAGATTGGTATCAGTAAATAATATTTTGAAAGAATTGTTGCATATTTGCGCAAAATGAAGAACTAAATGCGTAATTAAGGATAAAAAAGGAATCTGAATCCTTTATTTTTGCGCATATCAAACTCTTAGAATTATTTGCTATGGGACGGAAATACTTGCAACTCTTTTGTGTATTAGCCTTGATTATATCGGCATTGTTCTTTCCTGCTTTTGCGGGAAGTAATAATCCTACAACTGCCCGTGCCGATATAAGTTATGGAAACGGATTTGTAATGCAGACAGGGCATGAATCTGCAAATCTTGTTTCCGGTGTGGAAAAAGCTGAGTGGATGAAGGTACTTCAGGACACACTTCCTATCTGTAAGATATCCATTCCTGGTACGCACGATAGTGGCTCTATTAAGGGAGGACGTATGCTGAAGACGCAAACTGCAGATATCCCCACTCAGTTGCAGAAAGGGATTCGTGCTTTTGACATCCGTTTGAAAGAAAAGAATGGTAAATTAGGGGTATTCCATAGTCATGCTTTTCAGGATATATACTGGGAAGAAGATGTATTGTCCGCTTTCATCGGTTTTTTGCAAGTTCATCCTTCTGAGACTTTGATTGTGTCGTTGAAAAAAGAGGGAGGGGAGATAAAGGATTATGCTTCTTTATTATCTGCGTCTTTGAATACATCTGCATATCAGCGTTATTTTGTTGCAGATTTCCACCCAGAACTGACATTGAAAAATTGCACGCTGAAGTTACGAAAAGAGTGTAATTTATTGGAAATGAGCATTGGGTAATCGCTCATAATAGTAATAGGTTACGAATTAGTTAGTTATCTACTGCATTATTCTTCTGTGCGTTGCGTAACCTTCAAAGAACTCTTCGTATGCAAAAGTAACAATAAAACGGGAGATTTAGAAATGAATCTCCTGATTTTTTCTTCTCACACAAGTTTTTCCGTAAAAGCGATTTTATCCGTCAGCACACCATCGCCCAAAAAGATTTTGAACGAACGTGTGCCGACTGCCGCATAAGCGGAGAAAAGGGCTTTGCCTCACGCCTAAACAATAGTTTAGACTGATGAGACAAGGCCCCTTTCTTTTGTGCTTATGCCAAAGAGGTGCTTTTACGGGGTTTTGACGATTTTTCTTTTTTCGTTGTCCTTTTGAGCCGGAAGCGGAAAGCCGTGTATGACCGCACATTCCATAAATGGAACAAGCCGTCACTCACGGCAGACAAACCGGGAAGAATGATTTTATCCATCCGACCAAACACGTTTGGCCAAACAGATAAAAACATACTTCCTTGCCGATGGTTTGCTCGGTTTCACGCTACCGGCTATGTTCTTTTCTGTTGGGGATGTCTTTTTCACGGATTTCTCTTTTGAAGTTTTCCTGTCTAATCTGCCTCCACTTCCGTTTACCTCCATTTTCGCGCCTTTCAGTGAGCCGCATCAGGCAGTCATTTTCGTGCTGGGTGCAAAGGTAACTCCGGGATTGTACGGGAAAGCAAGGTCAAGCCTCCTGTTTTCTGGAAAAATCTCCAGCCCTTCGGGTAGTATTTTTCCGAAAAACCTTGCATTCCCTAATCCCTACCTTTTTAAGCACCCGAAACGAAAACGACCGATGCGACAGAAAGACGCATAAAAAAAATGTC